>Ga0105238_10000499_pt1 | contig 41227 bp, 37 predicted proteins | sample KBSC34metaG_FD_81526 | JGI IMG/M metagenome (GOLD analysis project Ga0105238, IMG submission 81526) | Corn rhizosphere microbial communities from Kellogg Biological Station, Michigan, USA - KBS C3-4 metaG | ecosystem: Host-associated > Plants > Roots > Rhizosphere > Soil | place: Michigan, USA...
GCTCCTTCAGACGCTTCGCTTCCTCAGACTTCATACCACCGTACTGGTTCCGCCACCGATAGTACGTTTGCTCGCTGATACCAAGGTGTTGAACCACCTCGGCGACCGTCTTCCCGGCATTCAACATTGCGTCTCCGTCTCGAAGCTTCTCAACAATCTGAGACGGACTGTGACGCTTACCTACTCCACGGGCCATGCTGTTCCTCCTTGCCTTTCTTCCGCAGGCAGACTCTCATTTCTACTGGCTCAGTTCAACCAAGGCAGGCCAACCGAACATCGTGACGAGTCATTTCTTGGACAATCTGGGGGAGGCCCGGTTGTCATTAATCTCGATCTCCCCTGTTATTAGAAGGAGAATTCTGAGTGTGAACACGGGCTTGGATTGGCTCAACATTTGCGGCCTTCACAGTGTTCGAACTTTTCATTGTGATTCCGAAGCAATTCAGGAACGGCAAACGACCAACGGGAAGCACAATCGTCCAACATGGATCAGGGCGTCTACGGTTCTATATCCTGCGGTGAGGAATCTGTCGTTTAGTTGACCCGTAGGTAAACGTCATTGCTGCCTCATTGCATCCCTAAATGGGATGAAAGAGGTGGGGAAATGACAGAAGCAATCCGGGAAAATCGAAAACATTCGTTATATTCTCAGCCAGAGTGGTGTCGTGTAACGCTTGCCAGTATTGGCGATGCGGTGATGACGACCGACAACAGTGGCCGTATTACATTTCTAAATTCTGTTGCCGAGTCTTTAACCGGATGGGAGCAGAAAGAGGCCGAAGGCGTCCCCCTCGATACGGTTTTCAGGATCGTTAATGAGGATACTCACCACACGACTGAAAGCCCGACGATTCGGGCTTTGCGGGACGGCGTGGTTGTGGGTCTGGCAAATCACACACTGTTGATTTCCAAGGATGGAACGGAACGACCGATTGACGACAGTGCCGCTCCCATACGAAATGAGCAGGGTGAAGTTGTCGGGGTGGTGTTGGTGTTCCGAGACGTGGCCGAGCGGCGAGAACAAGAGAACCACTTGCAGGACGCCCTCGCCTACGCCCGAAGCATTATCGGCACGTTGCGAGAGCCATTCGTCGCTCTCGATAAAGAACTTCGAGTGCGGACGGCGAATGAGGCTTACTATCGAATCTTCCACGCTGCCAAAACTGAAACCGAGGGGCATCTGTTTTTTGAGCTTGAGGAAGGCCAGTGGAATGTCGCTGGCCTTCGGCTCCTTTTGGAAAATGTCGTAGCCGATCACCAACCGATCAATGACTTTGAAGTTGCTCAGACGTTTGCAAAGCTGGGTCATCGGTTCATTGTGCTTAATGCTCGTCGCTTTATCTCGACAAATAGCTTTCCGGACTTGATCTTACTTGCGATGGAAGATGTCACGGATCGCCGTCAACTTGAGAGGGCAAAACTGCAAGGGGAGATTTTGGCAGACCAGCACCGTCGTAAGGACGAATTCTTGGCGATGCTCTCACACGAACTCAGAAATCCACTTGCTCCCATCCAGAACGCTGTCCACATTCTTCGGCTCAAAAACGATGACGATCCAATTCAGCAGCAGGCACGAATGATCATCGAGCGTCAGGTCGGCCAAATGACGGCTCTCGTGAATGATCTGTTAGAAGTGTCCCGTATCACCACCGGACGAATTCAGCTTCGTCAAGATCGAATCATATTGCAGGGAGTGGTGGAAGCTGCGGTCGAGGCTGTTCGTCCATTCATTGATCAACGTCGCCATTCACTCACGTTGACGATGCCAGCGGTTCCCGTCTGGCTTCGTGCCGACACCGCACGTTTGGAACAGGTATTAGTCAATCTGCTCAACAACGCCGCCAAGTACACCGATGAAGGCGGCGAGATTGTCGTAATGGTTGAGCAAGAAGGCGAAGAGGCGTTTATTCGACTCAAAGATAGCGGGGTCGGAATTTCTCCAGACCTTCTTCCCCGCATCTTCGATCTGTTTACACAAGCCGAGCGGACACTTGATCGCTCTCAGGGCGGTCTAGGTATCGGGCTGGCCTTGGTCGAGCGACTGGTTGCGATGCACGGGGGCCGAATTGAGGCGACCAGTGTCGCAGGTCAAGGCAGCGAGTTCATCGTCAGATTGCCATTGGTGGCCGCACCAACAACTGAATCATCGTCCTGCCCACCGATAACTGGCAATTTGAATAGTCCGTCCTTACGGGTACTCGTGGTGGACGACAATAAAGATGCGGCTCAGACTTTAGCGGTACTTTTGAAAGCGAGTGGTCACGAGGTTCACTCGGCACACGATGGACATTCGGCTTTGGAAGCGGCCCGTGTATACCACCCGAATCTAATTTTGTTGGATATCGGATTGCCGGGGATGAATGGATTCGAGGTGGCGAAGAAAGTTCGTCAGGAGACTGAACTCAACAAAGTCGTTTTGGTAGCGATGACAGGCTATGGTCAAGAGACAGACAAACGGCGATCAAAGGAAGCTGGTTTCGATCATCATCTGGTGAAACCAGCGGACTTCAGCCAAGTTCTACGAATCTTGACAACCGTCGTGTCTCAAACTGAGCCTTGATGATCACAAGTCACCGACCGACACGACGGATTCGAATCGAGAACATTGAAGACTGTTCCCATCAACCATCTCGTGAATTTGCCCAAATTGCTTCCCCTGACCTCAGTTGGTCGGCTTTTTGCGTTTGATCTTCTGATTTTACCAGCGTGGATTGGTAAACAGACAAGAAACGGACACCCCCTACTGCGGTCAAAAGGATTTACCTAAATGAGCGATGAAGGCGTCTACAATTGCACTTTCTGCGGCGAGGAAATTGTCGTACCGATGGATGCGTCGGCGGGGACAAAAGAGGAATACGTCGATGAATGCCCCAAGTGCAGCCACTCAAACGTCGTCCATGTCAAAGTTGATGGTGGCAGCAATGTGCAGGTGTGGGTGAAGGGACATTCGCATCATGAACAGAAGGATTTAGCGACCCATATTCGACGAGAAACTGATCTTAAATGGGATCGACCTGAGCTAAGGATAGACAACTTCGGTCTTCGGTTTGCCCGTGAACGAGGAGTGAATTTCAAGAAGAACTGCGAAAACGATTGTTACGATAGGTGATGAGTCGCACCTTTTCGAGCGTGAACATCCCCTCACTCGTAGTCAAAGATGTTGCAATGCCTATTGATCCTAAAGGGCAAATGTCGGAGCCAAGTCGTCTTCAAGATGCCTTGCATTTCCGACCGGAGTGGAGTCGTGCCACCCTCGCCAGCATTGGCGATGCGGTGATTACCACGGACGCCGAAGGGCGAGTCACCTTCCTCAACCCGGTCGCTGAGTCCTTGACGGGCTGGAGGCAAGATGAGGCAGTGGGCGTCTCACTGGAAAGTGTCTTAAAGATCGTCCATCCAGAGACTCGAAAAAAGGTCGAGAGTCCCGTTGTTCGGGCATTGCGGGAAGGTGTGAAAGTCGGATTGTCGAATCGCACGCTGCTCATTGCCAAGGATGGAACAGAACGGCCTATCGGCCCCGTCGACGACAGTGCCGTTCCCATTCGAAATCACCAAGGCGAACTTGTCGGGGCCGTGCTGGTATTTCGAGACATCACCGAACTTCACCGCCAAGAGCTTGCCGTGCAAGCCGCTCTCGCATACGCCGACAACATCATTGCAACCTTGCGAGAGCCGTTCATCGTTCTCAACAAGAGTTTACTGGTCAAAACGGCAAACCGGGCGTTCTACAATACCTTCCAAGTCGAAAAGGAGGAAACAGAAGGCCGCTTCCTTTTCGACTTAGGCAACAGCCAGTGGAACAGCCCTCGATTGCGGACGTTGCTAGATGAAGTCCTGTCCAACCACCATCCCGTCCACGACTTCGAAATGGAACACGACTTCCCGGTGATTGGCAAGAAAATCATGCTGCTCAACGCCCGTCGCTTTGAGTCAATGGAGAGCCAACCCGACCTGATCCTTCTCGCCATTGAGGACATCACCGAACGCAAGCAAGCCGGAAGCCAATTGCGAGATATCAAAGATCGCCAAAAACTCATACTGGACTCAATACCGCAAAAACTTGTCACCACTAAGCCGGACGGTAGCGTGGACTACCTCAATCCGCAGTGGATGGAGTACACCGGGCTGTCATTCGAGGAACTTCGAGATTGGGGCTGGAAGCAATTCATCCACCCCGACGACGTTGACGAACACGTTCGAGGATGGCTGCACGCCACCCAGACCGGCAAAGTGTACGAACACGAAAGCCGCTTTCGACGTGCCGATGGTGAATACCGCTGGCACGTCAGCCGTGGCGTCCCGATGCGAAATGAGGCGGGGCAGATTGTGATGTGGGTTGGTGCCAACACCGACGTTCACGACATCAAGCGGACTGAACTGGCGTTGATGGACTCTGAGATTCGTTATCGGCGGCTGTTCGAGACAGCCAAAGACGGCATCCTCATTCTTGACACGGAATCTGGCAGAATCACGGACGCCAACCCGTTCATGAGCGAACTTCTGGGGTATTCGCACGAGCATTTTTTGGGTAAGGAACTGTGGGAAATTGGACTCTTCAGCGACAAGTCGGCCAATGAAGCTGCCGTGCGAACTCTCCAAGACAAGGGATACATTCGATACGAACACTTGCCACTGGAAACGAGTCAAGGGCTGCGGGTCGAGATCGAAGTTGTCGCCAACGCCTACTTGGAAGACCACCACAAAGTTATTCAGTGCAACATTCGAGACATCACCGAACGCAGCAAGTTGGAAAAACAAATGCAGGAGCAAGCCGTGGCGTTGGCAGACCTGCACCGCCGCAAGGACGAATTCTTAGCGATGCTCAGTCATGAACTCCGCAACCCGTTGGCCCCGATTACCAACGCCGTGCAACTCCTGAGTCTTCAGAAGCATGAAGACAAGCTCCAGCATCAGGCTCGCACAATCATTGAACGCCAAGTGGGACAACTGACTCGACTCATTGATGATCTGCTGGAAGTCTCTCGAATTACCACTGGAAGAATCCACCTTCAACTCGAACGAGTCGGTCTGAATGGAGTTTTCGAACGTGGTGTCGAGACGACCCGCCCACTGATGGATCAGCACCATCATGAACTCACGGTTTCCCTTTCATCGCAACCACTTTGGGTCTACGCCGATCCCGCCCGACTCGAACAAGTCGTTGTTAATTTGCTGACAAATGCGGCCAAATACACCGCTGACGGTGGGACAATTGCGATTGCTGTTCAGCGGGAAGGAGATGAGGCGGTGCTGCGGGTCCAGGATTCGGGCGTAGGGATCGCCCCCGAACTGCTCCCCCATATATTTGATCTATTCACGCAGGCCGAAAGATCCTTGGATCGTTCTCAAGGGGGCTTGGGCATCGGCCTCTGCTTGGTGCAACGACTTGTCGAAATGCACGATGGCAAAGTCGAGGTTAACAGCACATTGGGAAAAGGCAGCGAGTTTGTCGTGCATCTGCCGATCATGACGGCCCCCGCAGTCTCTCCAACATCGCCCAAACACATCGTACTCGGATCGGGTGGAACAGCGTTGCGAGTGTTGGTAGTGGACGACAATATGGACTCGGCACAATCATTGGGAATGCTGCTGGAAGCGACGGGACATGATGTGCAATTGGCATTTGACGGCCCAACCGCCTTACAAGCCACCCTTGACTATCAACCGAACGTCGTGCTTTTGGACATCGGCTTGCCGGGCCTCGATGGGTTTGAAGTCGCCAAGCGAATCCGTGAACAACCCATGCTCAAGAACATCGTCTTGGTTGCCATGACCGGCTATGGGCATGTCGCCGACCTGCGGCGGTCGGATGAAGTTGGGTTCAATCACCATTTAGTCAAACCTGCCGACTTCATGAAGGTCAAAGAAATTCTTGCGACGGTCTCGGAGACAGCCCGATGACAGCAACCAAGCCAAAACTCATGGCGAATTTGCCATCCAAAAAATTCTCGCCGCCAAGAAAAAGATCGCTTCGACGAAGTTCCCCAAGGCCAAGAAAGTCACGAAACGAGTCTTGAACGATCCTGCTCCACTGGAGCCTTCCCACGGATGAACAGGTCCGTCAAGAGATCTGGGCGATATTCTAAGACAGGACAAACGTCTTGAAAGTTGGAAGCAAAGGAACTGCTCGTTGATTGAAATCACCGCAACCGAATCTGAATGATGAGCGAGGAGACACAATGCAACGCACCCTATCTGGAATGATCATTGGCCTTCTGTTGTTCTATTGTGGCGGCGTTCTCTTCGCCTCTGAGGCCGATGAGCTTCGGGAACGTGCCAAGGCCCTTCGGAAGAAAGCGTCGATCAGCGCTGAACAGGGCCACAAGAAACAGGCCAAGCGACTGGAACGGGAATCTGGCGAACTTCTGGAAGCCGCAGAGCGAATGGACCTGAAGGCCAGCGGGCGTGGCGAAAAAGGTGATCGCTCCGGCACCGACAAGGAAGTGCATCACCTCAAGGATCGGCTGCAAGACCTGCGGGCCAAAGAGCAGAAAATGCGAGAGGCCAATGCCTCGGAGCAAGAGTTGGCCGAAGTGCGAGAGCAGATCAACGGGACGGAACGGGAACTCAAGCAGATCCATGCACACCATGCCGGACATGGTGAAGTTCCTTCAGAATTTCGTGCCCAAGCTGAGAAGCTCGAAATCGCCGGTCGTCGTATCCATCATCTCCGTGTCGCCGCCGAGAATCTCAAGATGGCGGAAATGCACGACCTTGCCCACAAGTTGATGGAACAGGCTGAAGGGATGGAGCGGGATGTTCAGGCAGCGAAGGAGCGTTTGGCAGAGGAAATGCACAAAGGCCATGAGCGTCACGAGGACCACGGCCCAGATGTCGGGCCGGATGTCGTGCGGGAACTGAAAGCCGAGATCGAGCGACTGCGAACCGAGGTCAAGGAATTGAGCCAAAAGGTTGAGAAACGGTAATGCGGCTCAATCGTGATCTTGGAGAATGACTGTCAACCCAACTTTCAAGACAATTGGAGTATCGAATCATGGCAAAATCTGACGAACGAGCGGCGGCTCGACACTTGTTGGTGGTCATCGACCATCAACAAGCAAGGGTCTACAGCACGAGGTCCACGGGGCCGTACCCGTGCGTATTGCCCCCTACGACCCTTTCGGCCACGGTCGGCACCTGCATTCCGCTCAAGAGTGGACTGACGGCAAACGCCTGCCCGAACGGAAGAGTTTCTACGAGGCTGTCGCCAAGACGTTGCAAGGGGCCGACCAAGTTTTGCTGTTTGGGGGCGGCACGGGCCGGAGCAGTGCGATGGAGATGTTGCTCGCCGACCTGAAGGCCCACCATCCTGATGTGGCCGAAAAAATCATCGGTTCGGTCGTCGTGGACGCCCACCATACAACTGAGGACAAACTGCTTGCCAAGGCCAGAGATTTCTATGCCGAATTCAACCAGAAGTAATCCGGCGGCAGTGACTGTCGGCTCGTGAATAGCAACGTCGGTTCCCCGTTGAGGTCGATTGTCAAGAAAGAGCCTTTTACTGATGACTGGCCGACTTGGTACAACGGTCTCGTTAAGCCCTCATGGACGCCTGCCCCGGCCACCATTGGACTGATCTGGCAGATTCTCTACCCGATCATCATCCTGACGTTCGGCTTCGTGTTCGTGCAGATGTTCCGATGCAAATTGGGTGGAAGATCGCCTTGCCGTTCGCCATCAACCTTGTGGCGAACCTGATATTCACGCCGATCCAGTTTGGGATGCGAAGTCTCCCCTTGGCTGCGGTGGACATCGTCATCGTGTGGGCCACGATCATCTGGATGATGGTCGTTGTCTGGAAGCACTATCGCTGGGTGAGTTTGGCCCAGATCCCGTATTTCGTGTGGGTGTCGCTGGCGACCGGGTTGCGACTGTCGATCACTTGGATGAATTGGTGAAGACTCGCAACTGAAAGGGTCGGTACGGTGCATTGGGTGCCGAATGTCAACTGAGCAAGACGCCCAGAATTCTTTCCGATTTGAGACGACAATCCCCGCCTGAGAACCGACCCCCTGTGTTTTCGAGTCAGGACGGCGTACACTGGGCGAAATCGGAAGACCCATTGAACAGCACGCACTGCATGTTGGCGGCTGGTCAAAGAGTAAGCCGACCAATCGGGACTCCTTTACAGGTATTCCGTTTGGTCGGCTTTTTTCATCTGCGTTTGGCTCGTTCAAGGCAAAAAACACGAGCAATCGGATATTGAGGAGTGATGACCGTAGCTCGGCCAAGATTTTCATGGTCGCCATCAACGGTGTCACAACTCTGTTAATGCGCCATCGCTTAGAGAGGCGTGGATCATGATTTTAACAGATCAAGTCGATAACGCTGAAGCCACTTCACGGCTCCTCCTTCTTCCAGACTTACGGCTCATCTTCGACTCATCGCCGGATATGTATCTCGTCTTGACTCCCGATTTTAGAATTGTGGCGGCAAGCAATACCTATCTCCGGGCCACGATGACAAAACGAGACGAAGTGTTGGGGCGGGGCATTTTCGAAGTATTCCCTGACAACCCGGACGATCTGAATGCCACGGGTGTCCGTAACCTGACGGCCTCGCTGAATCGTGTCGTCGAAGGCCGTGTTTCCGACGCAATGCCGGTCCAGAAATACGACATTCGCCGTCCAGAATCGGAAGGGGGGCGGTTTTGAAGAACGCTACTGGTGTCCAGCAAACTCTCCAGTGATTGGAGTGAACGACGAAGTCGAATACATCATTCATCGTGTCGATGATGTCACAGAGCATGTATTAACGGAACGCTCTCATCGTGACCGCCAAGATCAATTAGAGCGAGAAGTCCACGAACGGACGGCGGAGCTACGAACCAGTGAAGAACGTTTCCGCCATCTGGTCGAAGGTACGAAGGACTATGCAATCTTCATGCTCGACCCCCAAGGGTCCGTCGTGAGTTGGAACCTCGGAGCGGAACGGATCACCGGCTATCGGGAAGCCGAAATTCTGGGTCAACACTTTTCTCGCTTTTACTTGGAAGAAGACATCCGGCTGGGCAAGCCTGAGCACGAAATCAAAGTCGCTTCAGCCGAAGGCAGGTTTGAAGATGAAGGTTACCGACTGCGAAAAGATGGCTCGAAGTTCTGGGCCAATGTTGTCGTATCCGCACTGAGAGATGAGACGGGAAATCTGCAAGGGTTTTCTAAGACCACACGAGATATCACCGAAAGGAAGCAGGCTGAAGAAAATTCACGCCGATTGCTTGAGGAGGCGACTGCACGGAAAGGGGCGGAAGAAAATGCCGAGATTGTCCGCCAGCAAGAGGACCAACTCCGTGTGACAATGCAGGCACTGAATCAGTCGCAGAAGATGGAGGCCGTTGGACAACTTGCAGGCGGGATAGCCCACGACTTCAACAATCTGCTGACAGTCATCTTGGGGTATAGCAAGACACTGCTTAAAACACTCGGACCCGCTGACCCCTTAAGTAAACCTGTCATTGCCATCAATAAGGCTGGCGAGCGTGCCGCCGATCTGACTCGGCAATTGCTCGCTTTCAGTCGCCAGACTGTTTTAGAGCCGAAGGTGCTGGAACTGAATGACGTGGTGCGTGATACGGAAGAATTGCTGCGACGACTCATTGGAGAAGACATTCTCCTTACAGCCGTGCTTGACCCCTCAATCAGCCGAGTGAAGGTCGATCCTAGTGAGTTGGGTCAAGTCTTGATGAACTTGGCAATCAATGCTCGTGACTCAATGCCCAAGGGCGGGAAGCTGACAAATGAAACTCGCAATGTACTGCTGGACCAGCAGTATGCAAGCATTCATCCCGATGCCCATCCGGGGCCGTATGTCATGCTGGCAATAACTGATACAGGTGGCGGTATGACGCCTGAAGTGAAGTCCCGCATCTTCGAGCCATTCTTCACAACGAAAGGCGTCGGCAAGGGAACCGGGCTGGGGTTGTCCGTCGTTCACGGAATCATCAGGCAGAGCGGTGGCTTTGTGGAAGTTTACAGCGAGCTTGGCACTGGTACTTGCTTCAAGATTTACTTCCCTGCTGTGGATGAAATCGTATCGAAACCGACTGAGCCGGATTCGGAAGAAACTCTCTGTGGAACCGAAACCGTTCTGTTGGTCGAGGATGAAGATGGCGTGCGTATGCTGGCATCGCTCGTCTTGGAGTCCTACGGTTACAAGGTTTTGAACGCAAGCAATGGAGCGGAGGCAATTCGACTCACAGAGCAATATCGAGATCCGATTGATTTGCTCATGACCGATGTAGTGATGCCGGGTATGGGCGGGCGGGAATTGGCTGAGTCCCTGCGTCCCCGATTTCCGAAAATGAAGATGATGTTCTCCAGTGGTTACACCAACGATGCGGTAGTGCGACATGGACTGTCACACGAGAATATTGCATTTCTTCAGAAGCCCTATGACCCAACGGGCCTTGTCGGAAAAGTGCGACAAGTCTTGGACACAAAGTGAGAAGTGTCATTACGAGATGACTCTCAAGACAACTTGGCTGAAACCTCCACCGTTTTTCACATAAACGGAAATATCTCATGGACAGATTGAAGAACTCATTCGAGGAAGTCGCCGACTGGTGTGAGAAACAAATTGAAGATCAGCGGGGGCGAGAAATCGGTATGACTTTCGGGGCGATGCTTCGAGCCTACGGTCGATTGGCAAGATTTCCTTATCGGCTGGACGGTGAAAAAAGGGCTGAGGCTCAACGAGATCTGAACGCCAAGGCAGAAGAGCTTCTTGTGGAACTATCGACTCGCTTCCTCGTTGCCTATGGGAAGGTCAATGGTGAGAACACACCTTTGGAGCCGAATTGCAGCCGTTATATGCCTTATGATCCCGGCCCACGACCAAAAGAATGTGGTGATGGTGTCTCGTGAGCCTACGGAAAGCCATCTCATCGTTTCGTGTCGTTTGTCAATGTGGCATCCCAAACGGCCCTTGTAATAACAGGCGTAGGAAGTGAACGGTCGGTGATGCGAGGACAATTAACGATGCTGGTAGACGTAAATACTTGGGGGAAAGACGGCGACCAACGAAGCGATGATGTTCATTAAGTCACAGGAAATTCGGCATGACAATCCACATCCAGCGAATCTTGGTTCCGACAGACTTCAGCAAATATGCGGCTACTGCCACAAAATATGCCTGTGAACTGGCCACGAAGTTCGATGCCGAATTGCATTTGCTGCACACGCTGGAAATCCTTCCCGCCTTTATGCCCAAACTTGCATCAGGACTCGATTTTTCTGCGTATGTCAACGCATTGAAGGCTGACACTGACAAATTGCTGACCAGTCTTCTTGATCCGCAATGGGCGGCTGGGCGGAAAGTGATCCATGCCGTCATTGAAGGATCGCCGAAAGTGGAAATCTACCGCTACGCCAAGCAAAACGACATCGACCTGATCGTACTCTCCACTCACGGTCGAACCGGGATGCCTCCTGCGATCATCGGGAGTGTTTCTGACAGTGTTGTCCGCACGGCTCCTTGTCCCGTGTTGACCGTGCGCCCCGAAGGACATCAATTCGTGATGCCGTGATCTGGGGATGGTCTTGGCTGGGAATTGGTTTCATTCGACGTTGGTTTATTGAAGCTGATGGACTCGATGACAGGCACGGCAAGTGGTATCGAACAACAGGATGATCACATGGCTACTTTCAACACAGTCATCAAGTTCACTCAACAGGTCAATGGCACACTGAGTTGAGAATGATGCTCGCAAAGATTCATCCGCCCCTAATCCGTAGCTGCGGAACGCCAAGAAGCCTTCTTACCAAAGACAATGAAGCGTAACGGGAGAGAACTGTGAGTCAGAAGGAGAGAAGAGTATCCAAGAGGGAGGAGCGGGCCTATTCACCTCAGAACAGCAAGCTAAAACACACCGAGTTTGAAGCCAAGTTGGCCGAACTGTACATGGAATTGGTGAAAATGCAGTATTGGATCAAAGCTCAAGGCAAAAAGCTCGTTGTACTATTCGAGGGCCGTGATGCCGCTGGAAAGGGAGGAGCAATCAAGTGCGTTGCCGAGCCGTTGAATCCCCGTGGCTGTCGCATCGTTGCCCTCGGCAAACCCTCAGACATTGAGAGGACGCAGTGGTACTTCCAACGCTACGTCGCCCATCTGCCCTCTGCCGGAGAAATCGTTCTGTTCGACCGAAGTTGGTACAACCGAGCGGGGGTTGAGCATGTCATGGGCTTCTGTACTCAGGATCAGTACACCGAGTTCCTACGTTCCTGCCCGGAGTTCGAACGTATGGTCGTTTGCTCCGGAATCATCCTCCTGAAATATTGGTTCTCTGTCAGTGACGAGGAGCAGGAACGGCGGTTCATTGAACGGGCTGGGAATCCTGCCCGTCCGTGGAAGCTGAGTGACCTAGACATCCAATCACGTGAAAAGTGGGTGGAGTTCTCGAAAGCCAAGGACGAGATGTTCAAGCACACCGACACTACGCAATCCCCGTGGTATACCGTCGAGGCCGACGACAAGCGGCGTTCCCGACTGAACTGCATCGCCCACATACTGAGCATGGTTCCCTACGAAGACGCCACGCCACTGCCGCTGACGTTGCCCCCACGCCCGCCATCGGACGAAACCTACGTGCGCCCCCCGAAGTCCGACCAGAACATTGTCTCGGACGTGGAGTTATGACGGCGATCTGTTTTGACGTTGCGGACTTGATGACGAACGTGGAAACAACCTCGAATAGGAGAATCGAATTGGCAACTTTCATCACGACCATCAAATTCACTCAACAGGGCATTAAGGCAGTTGATGACACGACCAAACGGGCGACTTCGTTGAAGGCCGCTGGAAGGAAGATGGGCGTCAAGATCACAGACATCTATTGGACCTTGGGTGATCACGACGGGGTGTTGATCTTTCAAGCTCCAGACGACGAGACTGCCACTGCCTTGCTGTTGGATCTCGGAGCGTTAGGAAATGTTCACACGACGACCGTGCGGGCCTTCACTGCCGCTGAGATGGACAAGATTTTGGACAAGCGTCATGGCAAAATGAAGAGGATTGGATTCACCGCCGATAGATGATGTTTCACGAACAGAAATGTCCTTCGTTGTTCGGGTCGTTTCGTTGGCATGGCCCCACGCCAAATCGCTCTCGAATTCACATGATTTCTAAATCATGCTGAGGGCGGAATGCGTATAATGTATATGGAACCAAGAGACCGCTCAGGGAAGAGGGGATCGGACCCGCCATCCGAGCACAGTATCATTTCTCTGACAAAGGAGGATGGCAATGAACGATCAGTACCGGAAGGCGACCTCGTGATCGAGGGTGAATTTCGCAGATCCGTCGTGAAGGTTCGCCCAGCTTAGTACTGAAGGTCTCACCTCACATCCTGCCAATGGGGAATAACGATTCACACGCTTACGAGGTCGGACGGAAGGTCGCCAGATGGCGGCCTTTTTTTGTCTCCAAGTCAACGCTATTTCGACAACAGAATTAGGTGGCTGTGACAACGCGAGACAATTATCTACTGCCTCGTGCCAGAAATCGATATTCAACCGTGCAAAATTGCCATCATCCTATTCTTGTCTACATTGGAGCGAATATGGCCTCGAACCACACTGACTGCAAACGGCGCTACCACCGAGGCAAGCTCGGTGGCGTGCGGGTCACCATCAATCCGCGATCAGGTTACCGAACGTCGCTTCCATCCACGCAAGTTGGACGGCGAGTGGGAAAAAGCCGCTGTGACGCGGCGAGATTGTTCCACGGTGAAAATGAATCAACGTGCGGGTTGTGAATTGCCTTCCTTCGCGGCTCGTCCCGATGGAGCGAATTGGGCCAGCAGATCGCGATTCAATAGTCATGATTCGTGCTTTCCACTTGGCTTATCCCCGTGTGAGCAAATTTGGTGGTGGAAACCGTTCCTGCGTTAAGCGGTGCGACCACCAAGGCAAGCTTGGTGGCGTGCGTTCGCATTCAGCGCGACGGTCTGGTGAACAAACTTGGCTTCCATCCGCACAAGGAATGAATCAATTGGTTACTTCCAAATGTTTGGAAGACTGGGACTGACATCAAGGATTCCGTTGTTACAAATAGCTGTGCCGGCCGGATGCACGCGTCGTGGCGATCCTGGAATTGGGTGGTCGTTCGCACTTTGGTCTTTCACAACCTGATTTGGTTGGACTGCTGACCCGGCCGCGGGTCGGCGGGATTCGCAATTGACCTGGGTTCAGAATAGTCGGGTCGCTCGCGCGTTGGAAACGGGTGAACGGAGAGGATTGTTAGGCAGGCTCTTGAGCGGACGAACGTGGCTGGGACCGCGCGAAGCGAAGAAGGCAAGTACGCGCTCACGCTGAGCACGTACTTGAGCATCAAATTGAACGCCTATTTCCTCTTGGCAGGTAATTGGTTACGACGAATGCTGGAAGGGAATCATGGTTCAAGCGTGTTCTCGTTTGATGCGGATTCAGACTTTCAAGACTCGACTTTGTCGCGGATCCCAAAGTCTTGGCACCCGTCGCAAACTACGTGTTCATTCGATGAACATGTACTTGAGCGCCTACTTTGAGCATCTATTTCTCATTAAGGGGAAATGACTTATGCGATTTTCTCGTTCAAATATCTTGGTGTTCATCGTTCTTCAGAGCTGTGTGTGCGGCCGGCAGCAAGCAAGTTGTGAGGACACGACTTTGTCGAAGACTCCCAAGACGTGGCACACGGAGGAGAAGCCAATCAGAGGCCACTGTTCAATCGAATGCGTCTCGGTGCGTTGATTCCGCGACAGGTTCTGAAAATGGCATTTACCGATCGACAAACTTCCGGCGAGGGGAGCGAAATCCATGATGCTCGGCTATAATCGTGGGTTGACGGACAAAACGCTTCCAACCCAAACTCATGAACGCACCGCAGCGGCAGACACGAACGCATTTAATTTCCTTGTTCCAAGAACACGGGTTAAATCCGCGCGGTGATCTGGGTCAGAACTTTCTGATCGATCTAAACCTGCTGGAATTGATTGTTCACGAAGCTCGACTCGGTCCAGACGATGTGATCCTGGAAGTCGGCGCCGGAACTGGCGGGTTGACGACGTATCTTTCTGCGGCCGCGGCGGTTGTGTCGGTCGAATACGATCCAAACATGTACGCGATGGCGCGGCAGGCCGTCGCCGGTCGGGACAATGTCACTCTGATCAATACCGACGCCTTGAAGAGCAAGAACCAGATCGCGCCGGTCGTGATGGACGCCGTGCGCCGCGAATTGGCCGTCGATTCAAAACGACGTCTGAAGCTGGTTGCCAATCTGCCCTACCACGTGGGAACGCCCATCATCGCGAACCTGGTCGCCAGCGATCTGGACTGGGAGTGCATGGTCGTCACGGTGCAGTGGGAACTGGCGGAGCGAATGGCGGCCAAACCGGGCAGCGGCGATTACTCGGCTCTGTCAGTCTATTTGCAGTCGCAATGTGTGATCAAAACGCTGCGCAAGCTGGGGCCGACGGTGTTCTGGCCACAGCCGTCGGTCGATTCGGCCATCGTTCGCATCGATCCGGATGTCGCGAAGCGAGCTCAGATTGTCGATCGCGCGGCGTTTCAACTGTTCCTGCGCGACGTTTTTACTCAGCGACGCAAGCATTTACGCGGCGTTGTGGCGAACCTGTTTAAATCGCGATTGTCGAAACAGCAGGTCGATTCCGTGTTAGAATCGCTGCAATTCTCGAAAGAAACACGAGCGGAAGAGTTGGACGTTCGACAACTGGTCGAACTCTCGAATCGGTTGCAGCGCTGCCTGCGCGGCGACACACTTCCCATTGAAAACACACAGACCTGAGTGGGATTGAGAGCTAGAGGGAGTCATTATGGAAGATCGCATTTCCTATAAAGGAATCACCTTCGACGACGTACTGCTGGAACCGCGGTACAGTGAGGTCATGCCCAACGAAGCCGACGTTTCGTCGCAATTGACGCGTCACATTCGCGTGAACGTGCCGATCGTCAGCAGCCCGATGGATACCGTCACCGAAAGCGAGATGGCGGTGGCGATGGCCCAGGAGGGTGGCATCGGCATCATCCACAAAAACATGTCGCCAGAACATCAGGCGATGGAAGTCGAACGCGTGAAACGAGCCGAGCATGGCGTCATCGTCGACCCCGTCACACTGCCTCCCGAAGCGACCGCCGAACAGGCGTGGGACTTGATGGAAAAACGCAACATCGGCGGCGTGCCGGTGACTCGCAATGGACGCCTGGTCGGCATTCTGACACGCCGCGATCTGCGTTTCATGCCATCGGGCGACAAGGAGACGCCGATTTCGGAAGTGATGACCAAGGACAAACTGGTCACGGCCAAGGAAGACACCACTCTGGCCGAAGCACAACGGATTCTACTCGAGAACAAGGTCGAAAAGCTGCTGTTGATCGACGAGAACTATCAGCTCAAAGGTCTGATCACGATCAAGGACATCGACAAGAACCTGCGGTATCCTCGGGCGGCCAAAGATGCACGTGGCCGGCTTCGCGTCGGTGCCGCCATTGGTGTGGGCGACTATGAACGAGCCGAGCGATTGATCAAGAACGGCGTCGATGTGCTGTGTGTCGATTCGGCTCACGGACATTCGCGCAACATCGTGGAAACCGTCAAAGAACTGAAAAAGCGTTGGAGCATCGATGTCATCGCGGGCAACGTCGCAACGACGGAAGGGGCGCGTGATTTGGTGAAGGCTGGGGTCGACGCCGTGAAAGTGGGGATCGGACCCGGATCGATCTGCACCACTCGCATCATCGCGGGCATCGGTGTCCCGCAATTGACGGCGATCGCGAACGCGTCGAAGGCGGTTGTCGGCACAGACGTGTCGATTATCGCCGACGGCGGCATCCGCTATAGCGGCGATATCACAAAGGCCCTGGCCGCCGGAGCCCACGTTGTCATGCTGGGCGGGTTACTGGCAGGACTTGATGAAAGTCCTGGCGAGACGATTCTGTACCAAGGCCGCCGCTTCAAACGATATCGCGGCATGGGATCATTGGGGGCGATGGTGAAAGGCAGCAGCGAACGCTACCGCCAATCGAACAGCGAAGACAATCGGGCCCCCGCGTCATCGAAGCTGGTCCCCGAAGGTGTCGAGGGCCGAGTTGCTTATCGCGGATCATTGCCCAGCGTCCTATACCAGTTGATCGGCGGATTGCGAGCCGGCATGGGGTATTGTGGTGTGAACACGATCGCACAACTGCGAACCGAGGCGCGCTTTATTCAAGTCACGCCGGCATCGGTCCGTGAAAGTCATCCCCATGACATTTCGATTGTCGAAGAATCGCCCAACTATTCCGCCGAGCATTCGTCAATGGAGTGACCACCAAGCCACCTTTGGATCGTCGAACTGTCGAGCGTGATCCACATTCATGGAAAGCGATCGACGCCTCTCGGCGATTGGGCGGGCGACTCCGTGTTTTCATGTTGAATCAATGGTCCGCCCTATTTCCTGACATCACTATCGCTTCGTGAACCTATGAGTTTGTTTCGTCCCGAACTTGATCGCATTGCGGGTTACGTCCCCGGTGAACAGCCGCGTGACGCCGGCTGGACCAAGCTGAACACCAACGAAAATCCCTATCCGCCCTCACCGCGCGTGATCGAAGCGATCACCGAGGCCGCGCAGGGGAAGTTGAACCTTTACCCCGATCCGCTCGGTACAGCTTTCCGTCAGGCTGCTGGCAAAGTGTTTGACGTCGACCCCGACTGGATTCTGCCCGGCAATGGCAGTGACGAAGTCCTGACGATCCTGACGAGATCGGTCGCCGGAACGACGGATCAGATCGCGTTCCCTTACCCCAGTTACATCCTGTACGAAACGCTGGCCGACCTGCAGGGTGCTCGTCATCAGCGCCTGTTGCTCGAGCCGGATTGGTCGTGGAATTTCGACAAGATCATGCCGCTCGTCGCGCAGAGCAAACTGGTCTTCGTTCCCAATCCCAATTCTCCGTCTGGTAATCGCTGGACGTGGGATGATCTAATTTCGATCACGCCGCCCAAGGGAATGCTGGTCCTGGATGAAGCCTATGGCGATTTTGCCGATCATCCACATCGCGGCGAACTGCTCAACAGCACGATCGGTCATCAGATCGTCATCACGCGGACGCTCAGCAAAAGCTACAGCCTGGCGGGCATTCGCTTTGGCTTCGCTCTCGCGCATCCGACCATCATCGCTGGTATGCGCAAGATGAAAGACAGTTACAACTGTGATGCTCTGTCGCTGGCCGCGGGGACAGCCGCCATCCTGGATCAGGACTGGATGATTGCCAACACGGCCAAGATCAGGGCAACACGCGAACGATTGACTGCGTCATTAATCGAGCTCGGTTTTCACGTCGTTCCCAGCCAGACCAATTTCGTCTGGGCGACGCATCCGACGGGGGCTCATAAAGCTCAATACGATGCGTTAAGGATGCGCAAGATCCTGGTCCGCTATATGGCGTTCCCGGATGTTCCCTGGGCTCCCGACCAAAAGCTTGACGGGCTGCGCATCACGATCGGAACCGATGCCGAAATCGACAGCCTGCTAACCGCATTCAAAGAGATAGTTTGACGTCTTCTTCACCAGTTGCACAGAACGACCGCTGGCCTGACTTGTCACGAGGATTCTGGAATGACGCGTACCGCGACGATCGACAGAAAGACCGCTGAAACCGAAATTCTCCTAGTGCTGAATCTTGACGGCACCGGTGTCGCGAAGATCGCGACAGGCGTCGGGTTCCTTGATCACATGCTGACCCTGTTTGCAAAGCATGGCCAATTCGATCTGGAAGTCAGCGCCAAAGGTGACCTGCATATCGACGCGCATCACACGACAGAAGACGTCGGTATCTGTCTAGGCAAAGCATTGGCTCAGGCCGTCGGAGACAAAAAAGGCCTGACGCGGTACGGCTTCATGGTCCTGCCGATGGAAGAAACGCTGGTCACGTCGGCCCTCGATCTAAGCGGCCGGATGAAGTTCATCTACAAGGTCGAATTCCCGACGGAAAAAATCGGCGAATTCGACACCGAACTGGTCGAAGAATTCTGGCAGGCGGTCGCGTCCAATGCCCTGATGAACCTGCACCTGGTGCTGCAACACGGCACCAACAGCCACCACATTTCCGAAGCCCTGTTCAAAGCCACAGGCCGAGCCCTGCGCCAGGCCACAACCATCGACCCCCGCCAAACCGGCGTCCCCTCATCCAAAGGCACCCTCTAGCCGCGGCGCCCGCCGCGGGCGGTCTGTACGCGTCGCATACTGGGTTCAGAATAGTTGGGTCTTTCGCGCGTTGCGTATCGAGTTTGCTGTGTGTCTTCGCGCGGCCATGCCTTCCTGGAAAAATCCAGACCACCTCAAGGCTCGGGCGGATTAGAGTTCGCTGGAGGAACCGCGAAACTCTCGATCGAGGTTCGCACCCGAGTGGTGGAAATCAGAACCAACAATCGTCATAACGATTGCCACACGTCTCAATGAAATCCTGACATAAGGTCATGCACATGGACCGTCTCAAGAACAAGGTCGCCATCGTTACCGGTGGCGGTGCGGGTATCGGTCGAGCGACTTGTGAACTGTTCGGAGAAGAAGGCGCGGCGGTTGTCGTCGCCGAGCGCGACGAGGCTGCTGGCCGTGACGTTGCCAATGGGATCATCAGTCGAGGTGGCAAGGCGGCGTTCGTGCAGACTGATGTGGCCAGCGAATCCAGCATTCAGGCGATGGCGGCGGCGGCCGACAAGGCGTTCGGCCGGATCGATATTCTGGTCAACAACGCGGCCGTTTTCGTGTTGAAAGGGATCGACGCCACGGTGCAGGAATGGCGCGAGATTCTTGATGTCAATGTTGTCGGTCCCGCGTTGTGTGCCAAGTACTGCGTCCCGATCATGCGTCGCGGTGGTGGTGGATCGATCGTGAACCTCGGCTCGATCTCTAGCGTGATCGCGCAATCGCAAATGGTCACCTACAATGCGACCAAGGCTGCGATTGCCAACATGACGCGTTGCATGGCAATGGACCTGGCGGCTGACAACATTCGCGTCAACGCAGTCGGACCGGGCGCTGTGTGGACTCAAATTGTCCAGCGGCTGACATCCGAAGCCGGGATGGACCGAACTGCCGCTGATGCCAGCCCCGAGTGGGGCGGTCAACATCTGCTGAAGCGAATCGCGGAACCTCGCGAGATCGCGTACCCGATTCTGTTCCTCGCCTCGGACGAAGCATCTTTCGTTACCGGTTCTCTGTTGATGGCCGATGGAGGCTATACCTCGCACTGAATCGATGGTAGCGAGTCGCGCCGTGTCGATCCTTGAGCATGTGTCACAGTCGCGATGCAGACTATTCCAAGCAGCACGAGGACCAGCGAAGAGGGTTCGGGGACGATGACTTCGTTCAACTGAAAACCGTCCGAAGTGCTGAAGGCCATTCTTCGCCGTCCCTGACGAATGGGCCTCCTGTCCGAAGGTGCGGTGCCGGCCGTGGCCTTGGCGACATCGCGAGTGTCTGGCCATAACACCCCGCTAAACGAACTCTCCGCGAGTGCAACTGTTTGAAGGACGTTGGACGACTCCAGTTCGACGACGAGCCACGTCGACAGGAGTTGATTCGGGGAAAACTTCATTGAATCGTGGACTGCGAACGTGGCAAGTCCAATGTCCAGACAATGCGGTCTCGTGGTTATGCTTGAACTTCGATCGTTCCATAGTGAGTGAACGAACTCACTCGGGCGGATGGCTGACTGAACTCGCGTCGCATCGAACGCGGCGTTCGCGATTTGCGACCCAAGGTCGTGGATGGTGGGCTCTGCAACTTTCGGAGCCTCGACGCGTCCCTCTTTGCCTGCTCGATTCGACGCGGTAAACGTGTCCCAGAAGATGACCGAGGCGTGAACGGACCTCGATCCAAAGAAGAATAGCGCAACCACCATCAGTACGAGCTCACCTCGAGAGTGCTCAAGAGTTCTATTCGGTCGCCGTGACATCAACGCGTTCCAGCTCGAAACGGACACTCATAGGACATCGTTGACGCGTCTTGCAGTCACACCAAGTCCATGATTCGCTTCGAGGCCCAAAGAACAACGAATGCCGCAAAACTCGGACCGCCTTCGGAAAGCAGAACTTTGGAAGGTTTCTACGGCGGGATGCGCAACAGTATTGCCAACCGAATGGAAACCCTCTTTCTTTGAGGAAATGGATTTTCCTGCAATCAGTGGATCAGTTCGACTTTAATCCTCGAGTGGCGAGTGGCGTGACACCTCGCGTCGGTGCCGGTTTAATCAGCGTATTCGCTACGAACCTACCAAGGAAACGCGTCGTGGACCTGCCGCATGAAGTGCAAGCATTGACTGATGCCATCGCTGAGTTGCCCGGTGTCGTCGGTTGTTTTGTTCGGCCGCGTCCCTTGACCGAGTTCGACCCAGAGCATCTTTCACTTCCGGGTGAGTTCGGAGATTTTCCACAGGCGATTATCCGCCGAACCAATGGAGGCCGCGATGGCGAGGTTTTGCTGCAGACAGAAGTGATCCTGGACCGGTCGGCCGATGCTTGGCTAACCATCGAGTTCCTGGCATGGTGGGTTCGTGATTGGGGACGATCAGGTTACGACATCCAAATGCGGCCCATGGCGCTGCCGCCGAAGGCCCAGCAAATTCAGCTTGGTCGGACGCTCAAGTTCTTCATCGAGCACTTCGTCATCGAAACAGACGATGCCTACGGTAAGACACTCGCCATCACAGCCGAGATGGCCGAATCGATTGCCGAAAACTTTGAGGACTATCGTGAGTGCTTCGAAACCCCCGTCGAGTTCACTGGAGACGTTGAAGGCATTTGACGAAATCGGCGCGTGATGCGTCAGCGTTGGCAATTCAACGTTTGGCGGTTCGGCGATTACCGATGTCGTCACTTTAAGGGCAGATTATGGAGTGGTATAAGGCCTGCACCGGTGCGTCCGCCGTTCTTAACCGTGGATATGATTCAATCCCGCCGCTCAATCCATTTCCGATTGGAGAGGTTCAAATTGACCCGGGTTTGCCATCGCTAAACGTGACCGGATATTTGCCACAATTGCCAGAAAAGCCAGCCTTGCCTGACGGACAGATTCCCCGGCAAGTTGAACTCGTATTGGCGTTCTTGGATTTGACAGATTTGAGTCTGTCGGGAGTCCCCGACGGCGCTGGTGATCTGCAAATCGTCAAAGCCAGCGATACCGAAACACGATTCAATTATGAATCGAATTCATTTCGATTCAAAGGCACTTGCAGTCACGTTGCTATTTGTTCAGTCCGCGTATTGGCAATAGTTGATCCGAACTTCCGTGAGCCGCGCGGACCGCGGTTGTTCAGTCATTACAACGTGTACAATTCCTGCTTGTTGTTACTTCAGCAGAGTGGCTATACGCTTCGAGTCTCAGGTAACCCGGTGCTGGGCAGCTATCATTCCCACTTACGTTGGCATGCCAAAAGCCGCGATGGCGCTGAATTGATTGGCGATTCACCGATAGAGCTTCTCGGTTTAGCCGCGCTTCACGGATACCATCAACCAGACGTTAATGAACCGTATTGGTGGCGAATATCGGGTCCTGCGGTGGTTACGAGCTTGATTGAGGAGTGGGAAAAAAAGATCAGGACGTTCCAGGGACTGGACGCCAGTAGTGCCGACTGAGACTAATTGCAATCGCCCTGGCGATTCGCACCGGTTGTGGTATAGGGCGTGATCAAGTCAGCACGAGTTGCCGCGATCAAATTAACCATGACTGACGAGAAGGCAGTTCACTTACGGAATCGATTTAGGGTGTCACAGCCAGTCGCTATCGTGGCTGGATTTCTGTTTGGGTTTGTGATGGGTGTTTTGTCGACACCGCCTGATTGGGGCCGGGACATAAATGGGAGAGGAGCCTGGATTCGACCACTTTTGAGTGCCGTTGTGATGGCTCGGGCTTTTCGTCGAATCGCCAGGTCAGGGGCGGTCAACGTCCGAAAGGAACTCGCTGTCTTCGTGATCGTATTCCTGTTCGCGACGATGATTCCCTGGTTTCGCACGCCATTTGGATTCCTGCCGATCGGCACAGCCTACGTCAATCCTGGCTTCCCCAACGTCGGGTCCGTCTTTGTAGCTCACCTGGTGATTTCGGTAGCAATCACGACTGCGATTCTGGGGGCTTTTCGATTCCGTGATTTGGTTCGGCGACGAAAATAGTGCGTGTCGCACAGACCTGCCGCATTGAACGTCGCCACCCTGCATCAGCGTTGGAACTGTGTATAGACTACAAAAGCGATGATCGCGGCGGTGACGACGGCAAACGTGATCTTGACCCAACTGTACGGTCGGTGTCCGGCGACTTCTCCAGTTGCCGCGTTGATCATCACCTGGTACGTCTTGTCGTGAAAGCGGTAGGCCAGCAGCCAGACGGGCAAGAGCAGATGCTTAAAAGTGATCGCCGAGTAGTTCGTCTGTTGTGACGTCACTTGCTGTTCGTCGCCGCCGATCCTTCGACGCACGTCGATCGACAAAGCCGACTCGATTCGCTGCCGAGCCATCTTGAAACCGTCCTCAAGTGGCACGTCGTAGGTGCGCGAGAAGAATCCGGCCAGGACTTGCGGTGTAAATGGAATCAATGCGTCCAGAGGCCACGGCTCCAGTGTTTCAACCAGGTCCAGATGTTGTTGCGAAGCGGCGATGATTAAGACGTCGTCGAAAAACCTTTGAAACGAACCTCCCGCCGGTGTCCAGCGGATGCGGCGCTCTTGTCGCTGGTCTTTCCCTTCGCCGACAGTCACGTAGTATGCGTCACCTCGCTGCCCGGAGAACCGCGTGAATGTCAGCGAGTCGTAGGTGAAAAAAGGCAGGTAAACTCCATTGAACTTGCCGTTCGCACCTTGCCGGAGAAACTCATTCGGCGCCCACCAGAGCGACGATACCCAGGCGCGCAGATTTTGCGCGGCACGTTGCTGCGGAATCAGGAACGGCAATAGTCCGTCGACCGGAATGCGCGACACCGAATCATGAATCTTGTCGCGCTGCATGGCCGCCGCACAATACGGGCAATGCAGGCTGGTTAGAGTGCCTTGAAATACAACCTCGGCCCCACACGAATCGCAACGAATGGCATGTTGCACATCACTCGATTCGTCATCTATTTGTTTGGAAGCTCGCAATTGCTTCAGACGTTCGAGCATCTGCAGAAAGTCTTGTTCGACGATCTGTGCGTCGGGGGGCGGTTCGATCTGCTTGATTGATCCGCAATAAGGACACTGCAACGATTGCTGCCCGATCGAGAATTCCAGATCGGCGCCACATTCATCGCAGGGAAAAATGCGACCGGCACCTGCATCGATCGATTTGCCGGGCTTTTCATTGGGAGCCTGCTCGGATGAGGGCGTCGGCGGATTCTGCATGGCGACTCACCGAATTCTGTGACAACGGACGCTGGCGAATGGTGACCGCATCGTGCGGCCTCGGCTGATCAACGTGAAAGTCGATTCGTCGGATCACGGGACTTTCAATTCAAGTGCTTTTGAACATTGGGGGCTATTGAACATCTTGGTGTGGTCATGCTCGATTCCGTCGGCGATGACCAGTTTCCAGCCAAACCGCCAGTGTTTTTCTTCAGCCAGCTTCCTGGCGGCAGCGAACGCATTTTGACCTCGTTCGAATCGAATCCGTCCCTGCGCTTCCGCTGGCGGCGTGACATCCAAGTGTTCATCACGTTCGTTATCGAGACTGCCGAGATACAACGTCAGCGGCTGCGCGAGATAGGCCCGCAGTTGTTCGTCCGTCTGCAGTTCGGCAGGCAGTCCCCCTAATCCAAACGGGAACGGCGCCGTCGTATTGGGAAACAAATGAGTTCCTGGATTGGCCGCCACAATCCGCAGAGCATCCGTTTTGATGAAAGCCGACAATCGAATCAGAAACTGTCCACCACCGGAATGTCCAATCAAGTACAGCGGCATGTCGGGCCGGCCTTCGCGTCGCCGAATCTCTTTGGTAATGCGGTTGACGTACTCACCCGTCCATTCCTCTTTGGGCGTCGCCTTGCCGTCCTTTAGAATTCCGCCGAACTGGTATTTCGGTTTGGGAAATGTCGGTTCGTCGAACAGCGGAGCGACGATCAATGCTTTGAATCGATCACCCATCTCGATCGAATCGTCACGATACTCGCTGGCGTTCCGCAGGACTCCGTGGAACACCATGATCAATGGCCCATTCGAATAATCCCGTGGCTTGTAAGTGAACAGTTTCAGCGGGATTTCGCCGAATTGAACCTCGACGGTCGCCTTACCGACGGGAATCGGATCGGGGGAATTGAGAATCAAACTGGCAAGAAGCAGCGCGTGCACGGATGTCAACTCCATTGAATTCGGACACGAAACAGAGGCTGTCAGGCGGCATTGTTCGCGTTCATCCGAATTGTTGCAAGTCTTTGACTGATCGAAAGATTGGCGTTGAAATAAAGCGCGTAGATCACGCTAAATCACGATGATGACGTGGTTTCTGAAGTCAGTGATCCACACCGCCCGATTCAGTTGTTAGGATATCGGGCTGAATTTTGCAGGCCGTTCCAACACATTCCTGGCGCCCGGCGTATTCGACGCGGGTGCCCAAATGCTGAATGCGATGACACTTCCGGACAGTACCGTCTCCGGCATGGAGGACGTTAGTGGCGCGATCAACGAATCGCGTCTGGTGGACGAAGCGCGCCGAGGCAGCCAGTCGGCCTTCGGTGAACTGGTCCATCGCTACGAACGGCGCCTGATCCGCGTGATCCTGCAGTTTGTCCGTAGCCAGGAACTGGCGGAAGATCTGGCTCAGGAAGCGTTTCTAAAGGCCTACCAAAGACTTGCTCAGTTCGATACCGCTCGACGGTTTGGCCCATGGCTGTTTCGAATTGGTGTGAATCAGACGTTGGACTATTTGCGACGTCGCAAACGTCGCGGCTGGTGGTTGCTGTTTTCTGACCGTGGAACCGAACGTGATCCCGATCCAGCAGTCGTCGATCCGCGACAACAACTCGATCTGGAACAAGAGGTCGCTGCTGTCCTGGACCAGATCCCGGAAAACTACCGAATCGTTTTGATATTGCGAGAGTTACAGAACTTTTCTACATCCGAGATTGCTGCCATTCTGGAAAGAAAAGAGGCGACAATTCGTTGGCGCCTTGCCGAAGCGCGGGCGATGTTCCACGACCTGTGGGTCAAACGCCGCGATGCCTCAGGAACTGCTGACGCTGCAAGTCGTTTTCAAGAGCCGCCTGTTTTGGGCGGTGACAAGAAACGAAAGGCCGAATGATGATGGATTGTCGAGACGTAAGACAGTTGTTGCCGCTGTGGGTGGGCCAGGATCTGCCCGATGGACACAGTGCTGCCGATGTTTCCAAACATCTGGCAACGTGCACGTCCTGCGAACAGCAACGGATCGGTCTGCAGAAGAGTCTTGAGCAGTTACAGTCATCGGTGGTTGAACCGATGTCGAGTGGTCTGGTACGTCGTAGTGTCTGGCCAGAACTGTCGATGCGAATTACAAACTGGCGGGAAACGCGTCAGCGTGAGCGGTTCAATGGCTGGATCCCGGCGACAGTGATGTCACTGGCAGTGGCACTGATGGTGGCCGTTTCGATCCCGTCATTGCAACGCGAATTCTTCGGCAACGACGGCAACGCGAGCCTGGCCGACTTGTTTGATTCCGAACCGGTCGACGCCGTGCCCGGCATGCAACGCGCGAACCCCAACGCGTATGTGGTCCCCGTCGGAACTCAAACATTTCCGAAAAAGTTCTCTACTGAACGATAATCGGTTGAGTGAGTGACCGTGTCCCTTCTCTAACTCGGGTGCCACAGACGTGTGTCTTCGCGCGCGCCAGTGACTTGAAGCCTTCGAGTTCGGCTGGTGCCAAACTGAGATTCCGGGGTGCCACTGGTTTGCCGCCATCGGACAACCAGTGTTCTGGCGTTCAAATACCAGGACACTGCATCAATCACGACTCCTCATCACCAAGGCTGCTCCTTCCCGACACACAGAATGAACTGTCCCTGTCGGACTCGAGCGTTCCAGGCCTGACCGACGACGATGCCATCGACTTGAGCTCGAACCGGCCAGGCGGGTTCATCAATGCGGGCGAAGTCGTGCAGTCGCCCGACCAGATCCCCCTTTTTGACTCGTTGTCCGCAGGCGATGATTTCTTCGTAGTGCCCTCCGAAGGGGGCTGGGACGTAGCATTCAAAATCGACGATCGCCGCACACTTTTGCGTCCCATCGGCGTGGTGGCCGATCGGTTCGATTTTTCCGTTCAATTGTCCATGCCGGATCGCGCCCGCCAGGACGCCTTGACGAGCGTATGTGACACCTTTGCGCAGCACGGCGTCGCCCCAGCCCAATTCGGTGCCCACGGTGATCTTGCCCAGGCGTTCCGCTTCGCTGGTTAACAGGCCCGGCGTGTTGTTCTGGTAGATCATGATCAACGGTACGCCAAACCAGCGGGCCGTTTCGGCAATCTGGTCTCGCTGTGCAGCGTTATCGACGGGATGAAAGCTGGCGCAGATATCGAAGCGAATCTGGTTTCCCCCCGAGTGAAGGTCGATCACGACATGCACGGCGGGCCAGATGTAATCGCGAATAAACGCTGCCAGTCGATGAGTGATCCCCGCGAGCGTCGGTTGCTTGCCAGCTCCGTCGACGAACGCTCGATTCAGGTTGACTCGGTCGGCTTCCACGCTGTCGCGCGTTCCTGTACGGAAGGCTTCCACGTTCAGGACGGGAATGACGATGATACGACCGGTGACATTGGAAGTTTCAATCTCGCCCAACAGTTGCTTGAGCGCCACGGGGCCTTCGTACTCATTGCCGTGAGTCGATCCGATCGCGACCAGGCCTTTGCCCGGCTGAGCATTCGGTCCCACCCAGACTGTCAGCGGAATCAACTGAGCTCCCCACATCGTGTCGTGCTCGAGCGCAACCCAATAGTCGCGTCGACCGGGTGATTCCAGATCCAGATCGGCAGGCTTAACGACGGTACGCGTCACCATCAATGGTTCTCCAGCGAGTGGTTCAAACACAGATTGTTTCGGGTTGCGGAACGTTGATTGTCGTCGTTCGCATCTTGATGAAGCATCGAAAATGAGGCAAGCGTTGGGCGATGGAAAACAGGGAACTGCGGTGGCATCCGAATCTGCTGCCCGATTTGCCGGGCTGGACTACAATACTGAACATGGCCGAGTCCATTTAAAGGATAAACAGGGAATGAATGAATCCAGAACTGCACCGACATGGCAGCGGTGCCGCTGGTTGATCTTTGATGCGGTCGGAACGTTGATCCAACCCAATCCGTCGGTCGCGGTGGCTTATCAGATGATTGCGTCGCGACATGGTTCGCAATTGACGGTCGAAGACGTCGGTCAGCGATTTCGTCAGGCCTTTCGGCAGAGTGAACAAACCCGTTTTTCGGCGACGAATGGGCATCCCTGGCAGAGTGATAACCAGATCGAACTAGCCCGGTGGCGCTGGATCGTCGGCGAAGTCGTGCCCGACGTTCTCAATCGCGAACTCTGTTTCGAAGAACTGTGGGACCACTTTGCTCGGCCGACCTCGTGGACCTGTTTCGATGATGTCAAACCAACTTTGGAGGCGTTGAGACAGGCGGGTTACCGACTGGCGATCGGATCGAATTTTGATTCACGTCTGCACAGCGTCTGCGATGCCTGGCCAGACCTGGCACCGATTGAACGCCGCTTTGTCTCGTCCGAAACCGGCTACCGCAAACCGGCTCCGCGTTTCTATCAAGCGTTGATTGCGGCCTGCGAATGCGCGCCCGACGAAATCCTGATGATTGGCGACGATCCCGAGCATGACGTGGCGGGACCAACTGCGACGGGAATTCAGGCAAGGCTACTCGATCGCCGCGCCAATGCAGGAACTGGTTCGCTGAAATCGTTGCGAGAACTGCTAACCGAGATCGACTTGCAGTAGTCATCGCCGGCGACAAATTGCAAATTGAAGACACTGGCGAGCGAAGACGCACGTCAGTGGCACCTCTGGCAGAGCGGCACCTCGCGATGGCAGATTCTCGACGGTCAAAGGCACTGGTTGCTCTAAGACGCAAAACCAGTGGCACCCACCCGCGTACGCGAGATCTGACCGCCTGTCAGTCAGGCCACAACGCGCAAGCGACACACGGATTCGTAACCCATCTCAGACGCGCATCCGCCGCCCGCGTCTGGCGGGCCGGGCAATATTTTGTAAGAAATTGGAACGGGTGTTGTGATACCTTTATCGAACTCATGACAAACGGCCCGTCTCAACTTGAGAACTGAATGACGCCTGTTCCGGAAACTCGGCCCAGCTTGCTGATGCGGCTCCGCGATGCGCGAGATCAGCAGGCGTGGTCCGATTTTCTGGAGATTTACCAACCCCTGATTTCTCGGCTGATCCGGCAGCGACGATTGCAGGACGCGGACGTGCGCGAGGTCACACAAGAAGTTCTGCTGGCAGTAGCTGCATCGATTCGTGATTGGGAAATGGATCCGGCTCGGGGCAGCTTTCGTGGCTGGCTGGCAACGATCACGCGCAATCTGGTTGTCAATTTCCTGATCAAGCAGTCTCGTCATCCGCGTGGCAGTGGCGATTCGGACATTCATCACGGGCTGGATCAGTTGTCCGCGCCGGCAGGTGATGAATCGCAGCAGTTCGATCTGGAAGCACGCCGTCAGATTTTTCGCTGGGCAGCGGAACAAGTCCGTCGTGAATTTCGCGAATCGCATTGGCAGGCGTTCTGGCGGACGTCGGTTGAATGCCAAAGCATCAACGATGTCGCCCGAGACCTGGGAATCTCGGTCGGTCTGGTTTACGTGTCGCGTAACCGTGTCATGAAGCGGCTGCGTGAGAAGGTACAAGAGTTTTCGCAGTCGTAGTCAGTCGTCCAATTCGCCGTGGAAAGACCGTTATGTTCGCAAGAACATCAAGATGCGATCAAGAGAAGCTGGTGCAGTTGCTGGACGGCAACTTGCCGGAATCGGTACAGACGGAAGTAGCCGCTCATATTGAAACCTGTGTCACTTGCCGCCAGCAGATGGAATCAATGGCCGCCAGTGACGGATGGTGGACGGAAACGCGCGAAGTTTTGTCGAGTTTTGAACCGCAAGAGGATGGTTCGCTGAATGATTCTCAAGTCGATTCAATTGTGGCGAACGACAATCCCGCGATCCCACTCGATTTTCTGTCACCCAGCGACAATCCGGCGATGCTGGGACAGCTTGGTGAGTTTGAAATCCTGGAACAGATCGGCTGCGGCGGGATGGGGATCGTCCTGAAGGGATACGATCACGAACTGAACCGGTATGTTGCGGTCAAGGTTTTGCATCCATTCTGTGCAACCAGTGCCGCCGCGCGGAAACGGTTCGTGCGAGAGGCGCAAGCGTCCGCAGCAATTGTCCACCAGCACGTTGTCGCGATTCACGCAGTCGATCCACACCACCATCCGCCTTACCTCGTGATGCCGTTTGTCCCAGGCGAGTCGTTGCAACAACGACTGAATCGACAAGGGGCATTCGATGTCGTCGACGTGCTGCGAATCGGTCAGCAAGTCGCAGAAGGACTGGCGGCGGCGCACGCCCAAGGCCTGGTCCACCGAGATATCAAGCCGGGCAACATTTTGCTGGAACGAAATGTCGAACGCGTGCTGCTGACGGACTTTGGTCTGGCGCGAGCCGCGGACGATGCCAGCCTGACGCGCAGTGGAGTCATCGCGGGGACGCCGCAATACATGTCGCCCGAACAGGCGCGAGGCGATCAGATCGATCATCGCACCGACTTGTTCAGTCTGGGCACGGTGCTCTACACGCTGCTGGCCGGGCATTCCCCGTTCCGAGCCGAATCAGCGATGACCGTCTTGCGGCGCGTGTGTGATGACACACCTCGACCATTGCGTGAAGTGAATCCAAGTGTTCCCGTCTGGCTGGAAGCGATTATCGCTCGCCTGCACGAAAAGCAGGTCGACCAACGCTACTCCAGTGCCAGCGAACTGGCCGCAATCCTGCAGGGCTGTCTGGCTCATGTGCAGCAACCAACGCGCGTGCCTTTGCCTGACGCCGTGGTGCACCTGTCGCAGCCGACAACGAGCAAACGTCCCATCATATTTTATTGCCTGGCAACGATCGGCGTGATCGTAATCGCATGCCTGGCCAAAACGGCGCTGTTCACACCGGCGGCCATCACGCAACACATCGCTCAGCGAGACACCGATGAACAATCGACGTCGATCGTCATTCCTGATGAGAAGATGATGGCAGACGACACATCGTCCATGCCGGCAAAGGATTCGCTCGCCGGCGATTCGCCTCGACTCGTTCCTGATTGGGATGACGGACTTACGGCAGATGCCGAACGACTTAAAAGCGATGTCGAGCAATGGGAAGCGGATTCGGAATTCTGACGAAATTGAGTTTTGGCAAGTGCCGTAAAGTGCGGTCATGCCAGTCGTTTTAAATGAAATTGACTGCCCGAAGTTCGGCAGATTAAAGGCCTCGCCATGAGCAACGAATTCAAGACACCCGGGTGGTTGAAAGTCGGTTTTGCCATTCAAACCGTGGTGATCTGCGTGTGTCTGCTGCTATTCGTACAGTCACGAAGAGTCGGAGATCGTCTCTCACTGCCGATGTTCGGTGCGCCGCCACTGGATCCGCAACCAACTCAAATCCCGGTTTCAGTCTCCTCGGACCAGGCAGAATCCGGTCGTGGCGAGATTTTGACGGATGACTTCCGCGGCGAAGTTCCAATGCACAGGGATCAGGCGATTGATAGTGATCGAATGCCGAGTCCCGTGGAATCTGTGGCGTTCGAACCCCCGCGCGAAGCAATGGAAGACAATCCCCCGATTGAGCTGGATGCGCGATTGGAGAAGCCCCGTCCCCAGTTTCCTACGATCGAACAAGAAAGTGATGAGGCTCCAGAACGAGCCGAGGAAACGCCGTCACGCGCTGTTGGATTGAATGCGATAGGAGGAGATGCCGCGGGACTGGGAAACATTGCCATCAAACGATCGCTCGAGGAAGAACGAGATTCAGAGGCCGAGCCTCCTGCAAGTCCGACTCGTCGGTTCTACGAAGTACGCGTTGGAAGTCCCGCGGAAGTTGCCGCCACAATCCGTGAGCTTTTCTCCGCGTCAGCCAAGGTCTCGGCCGACAGCGGCAGTCGATCAGTCATCGTGATTGCCCAGGAAACGACGCATGAACAGGTGGCGGAACTGATCAACGAGATCAATGATCGCGGTCTGTCGATCGAAAAAGAACGACTGGTCGTCGAACAGCTTCGAGAGGAAGAACAGAAGAAACGGGAAGCCAGCCAGCGTGAAGCCGCTGCGACATCAGATAGCGGTGGTGGAAGACCTCGCACCAGCAGTGATGCGAATATGAATCGGCACGAAGGTTCAACCGAGTCTGGTATGGACCCTCGCCGATTCCCTGCCGACGAAACAGACTCGGGACTGGACCGTCAAGCAAAGGAGTTGGCTCAGCGATTGCGGACGGCCGGACAGTCAGGTCGCCCGGGCCTACTGGAGCAATTGCGGCGATTGACACAGCAGCAATTCCAACATCGTCAGGAACGACGCCGAGTGGAATTCGATTCGCTGACACAACGCGTTGACCGGCTGAAAGACAGCTATCGGCGACGTCAGGAACATCAGGCCGAAATCATTGAACGCCGGATCAATGAATTGCTCGACCCGAACGCTGACTTGCGCTGGGATTCAACGGATGAGAATGCCGATCGACCGAGTGCAGGTCTGCGAAAAAGTTTAGAACCGTCTCCGAAATCGCCCTCGCAATCGCTTTCTCAAGAGGAAGAATCGCAGTACGACGGTCGAACGTATTCGCAGTGGTTAAAGACTCTGGAAATCGATCGAAGCCCGGATCATCTGCTCGAAAGTCTCGTGGCAATCAACCGCTTGCTGAAAGACGCGGATCATCAGGAATTATCGCTTAAGATCCTGCGGATGATTCGCAACCTGGATGGCATTCGATCTTCAGAGGCGGCCCGCTTCGATTCGCTCATCATTGAGTCACTCAATCTGCTGGCTCAACTTTCACCCTCGGTTGTGGTCGAGAGCATGATCGAGGAAATCCCGCGGATCGGAACTCGCAATTCAACACGACAGTTTTTCGATCGTGTTCTGGAGATCCTGGCCTACCCGGATGGTCGCTATGGACGCCTTTCAAGCGGACGCGGGGTTCTGGGTGGAACGGCTCAAATAACCTTAGCAACGAGAGACTCGATACCGCAGATCCGATCGCAGCTGACCGAAAAGTCAAATCGAATCGTGACGGAATTCATTGCCGTCGCCGATCGTGGCGGCGATCCACACATCAAATCGGACATGATGTCGAATGTCGTACGCATTCTAAGAATCAGCAAGCAGCCCTTGGCGTCTTATCCGGATCTGGTTCCATTCGCCGATGAAATGTTTGATGGAATCGATAAGGCCCCCCAGCCAGTTGGCAGTCATCATCAAAATCCGTCCTTTCTGGCGGCGATCCTGTTCGCACAAAACAACTATCGATTTGCCGAGGTTCTGCAACTTGCCGAGAAATTCACGTCCGACAATCCTCAGCCTACCAACGTTCAGTTCGCGCAGGCTGTGCAGGTCTATGTCGCCGCCACATCGCATGATGTCACTGTCGTCGGTCGGCTCGAAAAGCTGCTCGAAACTCGATGGAATCGGCTGTTGAAGTCAAATCTGTCACCCATCGCGAGTGCTGGAGATCCATCTGAGCCGGATCGAGATCATTGCTTCTGTTTGATACGTGCCCTGGCAGACGTTGGTGCGCCGGCAATCGGCTGCGTCAAATTACTGGACAGCATCGCCAATTCGGCGGCGTCACAAATTGAAGATCGGAGCTGGTATGGCGGCGAGGTATTGGAAAAGTACCGTTTCCAGACGCCGCCAACGCTCGGTATTCGCGCCGAGAGCGCCGCTCAAAAGATTATTGAAGCGGATAAGGCCACAACCTCCGGTGTCACTCAGGCCAGTGACGCAATTCAAGGCACGTCCACAAAACTGGTTTCCAAGCCTGACGCTGCTGAAACCACCTATGACGGCATCACGTACTCACAATGGCTGAAGCTGTTGGAAACGGAACGCAAGCCTGAAAAGCTGATCGCGGCGATCGAGACTTGTGCGCGACTTGTCGTGAAAGGCGATGAGCGCAAAGTCGCTCATCTCATCTTTCTCGCGGAGGGTGTGTTCGAAGGCGACCACTGGGGCAGCGAGCGGTCTCAGGCGGCAAATATCGGTTGGTACGCGTTATCAGAATTGCCGGGTAGTATCGTGGTCGACGAGTTGCTTGTCGCGCTTCGCGATCGAGACTCTTATCAAAAGGGGCGATCGTTTCAGACCAGAATCCTTGCGGGAAGGGATCCCGATGGCATAGTCCATCAAGAGATCGTCATTCAGCGAGCGAACGAGATCATTGCCTCTTTGCTGAATCTTGTACCTGAGACTCCTCACGAAAAGCACTATGAATTGATTGCTGCCGCGATCTCTGTGTGGAGCAAATGCGATCGACCGATTTCCGATTTCACCGAATTACCGGAACGAGTCCAGCAGATGACGACCGAGGGAGTTAGCAATACCAGCGCGCCGGCCTATGACCATTGGTGCGATGCCATGGGGCACCTCGCGACTGCCGCTCCAGAAACGCCCAACCTGGCAATCAATCTTTTCCAGCAGGCGCAACAACACGCACCATCGAGCGGGAAGATCGTCAGCGTGTTGAAAGGGATGAAACGGCACGCCGCACCTGCCGTCACCGGACTTGTTGATCTCTTTGAGTCCGAGGCAAAACGGTTTTCTCCCAGTCCGCCGATTTCTCCCCGCATGATGTTCAATGCATCACCTCGAATCGTGTTTCCGCCGGAATCGAGCGAATTTTTGCAACTGGAAATCGTGGGAGCCCTGGGCGAAATCGGAACGGGCGACAGGGGTTTTGAACTGCTCTCGGTCCTGAAAGATCTTGCGGCGCCGAAGGATTCCGGGGGCGGCAATCCACCCCGCCCGCGCGGAGGTCGCGGCGGTGCCGGGCGCGCAATTTACTTCATTGATGTCCTCGCCAATGCGGCCAATCAAGCGATCGCGAAATTTCCAGCGGATTACGTCCCTTCGACTGATCCGCACCTCGTCTCCGACTATTGGAAACTGAATGGCGCCTGGCAATTGACCTCGACAAGTCTTTCGATCCCTGTTGACGATGCGGGAATCAGAATCCGTTTGAGTGAATTCAACTTCACATCGAACAAGGAATCCGATGCCCGTCAGGTCCAAACCCCGACCAGTTTTCCATCGAGTTTGCTCAGCGCGCTGAACGTGCGAGGTGCGAGGCTGAGCACATCAATTGATCAGTCAAAGTCACCCAAACGCATTACCTTGACAGCGACGATGGCTCGATCAATCTACGAAGGAATGAATCCCAAGCCGGAAGAGATCGAGACACGCTTCGGCGATTCCGCCTCGATTGCCATGGAAGGACTCTACGACTTGAACGATGACACGTTGATCATCCAAATTTCAAAAACGGGGCAGCCCGCACCCGAAAAGATCAGCAGCGAGGCGGATGAAGTTCCACACGATCAAGTCAGGCTCGAATTCAAACGAAATCCGGCGACCAGGTAGACCCGACACACAAGTCGAAGTGGCACAATCGTCTCGACAAACATCGCAGTAAGAATCTGTTGATCGCCGTCACACGCTCTCAATCGGCGGCGTGCCTTCGATCAGTCGTTGCAACAGTGTCTCTTGAATCCGGCCGCGAAAGCGGATCTTGCCATCGAGCACCACCACCGGGACGCAGGTATTGAATTGCTCCAACAGCATCGGATGAGATTCGATGTCCACAATCTGCGGCTCTGGAATCCATTCGCGGTAATGATGTAATAGTGCTGCAGCCTGGTCGCACAGATGGCATCCCTCTTTGGTATGCAAGAGAGCCGTACGAAAGCGGCGACCTGGCTCGCTGGGCTGCCAGTGTTCTGACTCGAATTGCGGCTGACGCCATAGGATCATCCAGCCCATCGCGATCAGAATCAGACCGAGCACGATCCACATCGGTTGGTTGTCGTACCAGAAGACCGGCAGGCCGGGCATGTGCGTTGCCAAGGTCAAGCCCCGCAGTACCACCAGCACGATACCGGTACCAAACAAGGTACGACCGAGTGGCGCCAGGCGGTTCGTCCGTGGCATTTCTTGATTTCCTGCCAATCGCGTCATGGCACGTCCCTTTACCTGCGTCCGGTTGACGGCTTGCAACGTTCCTCGGCAGGATATATCGCCACAATTCCTGTTGCCCCTGCCGGAGTGAACCGCATGCTGAAGATTGCCTTCGTCCTGTTACTCGCCAGCCAGGCCGACGAAAAGTTGTTTGTCGCCACCCCTTTGACCAAGCCGATGGAATTCACACCGGGCATCGAAGGGCCGCAGTGCGATCGTAATGGCAACATCTATGCCGTCAACTTTAGGGACCAGCAGACGATCGGCAAGGTGTCGCCCGACGGTCGGGGCGACATTTTTTTGACATTGCCCGGCAAGAGTACCGGAAATGGCATCGTCTTCGACCCGACCGGTCGCATGTACGTTGCCGATTACGAAGCACATAACGTCCTGAGAATCGACATGAAGACTCGCAAAATCGACGTGTTCGCTCATCAGGATCAGATGAATCAGCCGAACGATCTGGCGATCGCGCCGGATGGCACCCTGTATGCCAGCGACCCGAACTGGAAAGAGGGCACTGGTCAACTTTGGAAGATCGACACCACTGGCAAGATCGAGCGGATTGCCGCCAATATGGGAACGACCAACGGCATCGAAGTCAGTCCCGATGGCAAGACGTTGTACGTCAACGAATCGGTGCAGCGGAATGTCTGGTCGTTCCCGATTTCGGCCGACGGAACGATTGGCGAAAAACGATTGATCAAGCAATTCCCCGATCACGGCTTCGACGGCATGCGTTGCGACGCAGATGGCAACCTGTATATCACTCGTTACGGTAAAGGCACGGTCGTCGTGATGACTCCCGCGGGAAAAGATCTGCGCGAGATCGATGTTTTGGGAGCCAAGCCCAGCAACATCTGCTTCGGTGGTCCCGACGGTCGGACGGCGTATGTCACCGAGGTCGAGCACACGCGACTGGTCCAGTTCCGCGTCGACAAGCCGGGTCTGGCCTGGACACGCTGGCCTCGATCGAAATGACGTCTCAGTCCATTGAAAAATCGGAACCGCCAGTCAAGATCCACACTCGACGACATACAGTTCTCAAAAGATCCTCAGAAAGCGATCAACGATGACACCACAAGAAACAGCCGAAAAGCTGGGAATCACCTTTGCGAAACTGGAGCCGGGCTATCTGAATCTGTGCATTCGCACGGGCAACCTGCTGATGACATCGGGTCACGTTAGCGATTTGAAGGGCAAGGTCGGAGACACGATCAGTGTCGAACAGGCGTACCAGGCAGCTCGCGATTGCGCAATCAAGATCCTGCGTTCAGTCCACAACGCGCATGGGACCTTGAACGGCTTGCGCGTGATCAAACTGCTGGGTTGCGTGAATTCCACTCTGGAGTTCCACGAACAGCATCTGGTGATCAATGGTGCATCGGACATCCTGCACGAAATCTACGGCAAGACTACCGACGGCTATCACGCGCGCAGTGCATTGGGCTTCGCACAACTTCCAACGAATGCGGCAGTCGAAGTCGAAGCGATCTTCGAATTGAAGGGGTGATCAAGCGGAGGCCGTGCCGAATCTCTTGATATTTCGGGAGGGCGAAGCGACTTTGCACAAAAAATGGGTCTGACCCCCTCTCCGTTGTGGTTGTGAGTTAAGCAAGGCCCATGTGGCAAGGGGTCTGACCCATTTTTTGTGCAAAGCAGGGCGAAGCTCCTGCTGAGCCGTTAATTCGATGCGTTTACCTAATTTGACGCCTTCCAGGAACTGGTGGCGTTTGAGCAACGTCCAATTCCAAGACACGACTTTGTCGAAGACTTCAAAGTCGTGCCACCCCAGTCTGTTGGGCGCGAAGGGAGGCCAGTCGCGTGTGATGCGCGGCTCAGCAGGAGCTTCGCCCTCCCTTTTTCGAACAAGCACGGTCCAATCATCCGCCCTTGGCCAAGTCCAGAAACACGATGATCGACGGGTTACCTACGCCGGCATAATGGCCAGTAAACTTGAGGCCGCCTGTTTTCTTGTCGACTTGGAACACCGCGACGTTGTCGCCGCGCTGATTGCAGCAGTACAGGAACTGACCGGTGGGATCGAAATTGAAACTGCGTGGATAGTTTCCGCGAGTCCATTCCTCGCCGACATAGGTCAGTTCGCCAGTCTGCCCGACGGAAAAGATACCGATGCTGTCGTGCAGGCGGTTGCCGGCGTAAACGAATTGGCCATCCGCCGAGACCAGAACCTCTGAGCAGAAATTGCTGCCAGCGAATCCGGGGGGTAGTGTCGAAATCGTCTGGCGAGACGTCAACTTTCCGGTCGTGCCGTCGTAATCAAACAGCACAATCGTCGAGCCTTCCTCCTGGATCGAATAGAACCAACGACCATTCGGATGAAAGTAAAAATGCCGTGGTCCGTCACCGGGCGGAAATGAGACAGCGTGTTGTTCGGCAGGCGTCAGCGTTCCTTTTTGATCGTCGAACTTCCAGACCAGAATCTGGTCCAGACCCAAATCAACGTGCAGGACGAACTTCCCTTTGGGATCAGCTTCAATCATGTGAGCGTGCGTGCGGTCGTGGCCGCTGAATGCGAAGCTGCCTGGCTTGGCATTGGTGGCTCGAGTCGGCCCGATCTTGCCCGCGTCGTTCTTCACCTCGGTTGCCGGTCCCAGTTTCCCGTCGGGCAGAACCGGCAGGACGGAGATCGATCCGCCGAAATAGTTTGCCACCAGCAAAAAACGCCCTGACGGATGCAGGCTGACGTACGTCGGCCCTGCCCCGCCTGATCGAACGGTGTTGAGCAGAGTCAACTGCCCATTCACCCGATTGATCGAATAGGCGCTGACGGTTCCTTCCTTGTCGTCTCCGACACGATCCGTTTCGTTGGCCGAATACAATCGCGTTCCTGCGATATTCACGGCCAGGCAACTGGGACTGGTCCCCAATTCGTAGACTCCAGCCGAAGTCAACGCGCCGGCCTTGCGATCGACCTGAAACAGATGAATCCCCTGCCCGTTTCCCGGTGGCAGATCAACTTGCGTCGGCAGCACATCCTTGAGTGGCGAGCTGAACGTGCCGACGTAGGCCATCAGCGGCGCATTGGCATCTGCGGCAAGAGCCGAAGGCAGGCTCGCAACAACCGGAACCATTCCAGCCAACGCAATCGAGGACTTCAGGAATGTTCGTCGAGAGGATGAAAATGACAGCATGTTGATGAAATGTCCTGAGAGAGATTCGATATTTCAATTGCGCAGGTGGCCGGGACGTTTTGTGTCGCTATTGTTCATCAAGACACTGGCGAGCGAAGACGCACATCAGTAGCACCCGAAGAGAATGGAACTGAGCCAAGGAATCAGTCGGCGCGAATCCGCATGTGGCGCACTTCAAACGGATGATCTTCTGCCTGGATGCCGATCAGCCCCTTGGTCAGCGGACTGGTTTGACTGCTGCTGGTAGGAGTGCCATTCAGCGACACCTTTAGCGCTCCGTCCTTTGAAATAATTTCCAGTTCGTTCCACTCGCCAACCGGTTTTCGATGTTCTTGCCGGACCGTGTCGTTCTCTTCGACAGTCACTGGATTTGCCCCGCCGTTTTCCTTGATTGCCGCGATTTGAACGTACTTGCCCTGAACCTCGATGCAGACCGGCCACAGCTTGTGTTCGCCGTTGATATAGACCAGGAAGCCTGTATTTCCTTTGAACTTCGCGTCGTCCTTCAGACTCTTCGGCCGAGGGAACCGGTATTCCAATCGCCACGTAAAATTCTCGTAGGCCTGCTTCGAGTAGAGGTATCCTTTTGGCTTCCCTGTGCAACTGATTCCATCTTCCGTCGGTTTCCAAGTTTCGGGTTCGGCGCCAAATGCATCGAACTGATCAAGGGCCAACGCCGTGAATCCGGATTCGAGTTGGAACGGTGGGTCGGCCGTCGTCTCGTCCGTTGATGTCGTTTCGCCGGCCAGCGGTTTGGCATCGTCATTTGCGGCACGCTGCGACTTATCGGCAGGAGATTGGACCTGCTTCGGAATTGGTTTGTCGTCGAAAATGCAACCTGCCGTGATGGCGATCGCGGATCCGGCCAGGATCATTAGGGCTCGTCCATATCGTTGAATCATGGCATTCTTTCTCATGATTGTGCTCTCAACATTGATCCGCGAAGTCCACGAACACCAAACTCACTGTGACGGCGTTGCTCGTTAGGGGCTTTTCTCGACGTGCTCGTCCAACCTCTGCAACTGTTTGCGAGCTCGGTCGACAAATGTCTGGAGTTGACGGTCAGATCGATACAGTGTCACGATCCCTTCGTAGACACCGCGGGCTCGATCGCGATCGCTTTCGAATAGTTCGTCGGCGCGATTCAAGGCGTCTTCGACAAAATCCATCTGATCCGGATGGTTGCTTTCGTTGGCAATCGATTTCCGCATGACGTCAAGCGACTTGAGAGTCGTTTTCTGTGCGGGATCGCTTTCGATGACCGCTTCCAGAGCGTCCAGCAGCACCAAAGCCGCGACGGGATCGCCGGACTTCCACAGACGACGAGCACGCTGCACGATCCGCTTCGATTCCGTCAGCGACTGCATCGGCTCATCCGCAACATCGCCGACTCCCCCGCCCTGCCAGTAGGGGCGCGAGATCAGCAATGCCGATAACCCCACGACCAGTCCCAATATCGTTAGGAGGACCCAGGTATTGTTCATGGCGTGACCGAGAAGCGTCATCGGTTCACCGCGCGACGCTTCGGCGATCATCAGGTCACGAACGAATGTCGCACCGATCGCGGGTGGTTCAGCACCCGGGTCGACTCGCGTCACATCGCTGGTCGAGACGACCGACGAGTCTTCCTGCAGCACGAACTTGTTGGCCACTTCTTGCAACTTGCGCGATGTGACGAACGCATCGGGCGGACGTTTGTCCGGTTCTTTCTCGAGCAATTGGCAGACGAGTTCGTCCAGCCAATAGGGGATATCGGTGACATAGGCTTTGGGAGGATCGAATCGGCCGAACCGCTGTTTCTGCATCACGTCAGACGCGTTGGTACCGAGGAACGGCGGCTGTCCGACCAGCATCGTGTAGATGACAGCACCGAGCGA
>Ga0105238_10000500_pt1 | contig 41218 bp, 28 predicted proteins | sample KBSC34metaG_FD_81526 | JGI IMG/M metagenome (GOLD analysis project Ga0105238, IMG submission 81526) | Corn rhizosphere microbial communities from Kellogg Biological Station, Michigan, USA - KBS C3-4 metaG | ecosystem: Host-associated > Plants > Roots > Rhizosphere > Soil | place: Michigan, USA...
CCCACAACCATGGCCCGGACCAGATCGGCGACATGGTCGGGATCGGCCATCAGGCAGGCGCCGAACCGGCCCGACTGCACCCGGTCGGACGGGCAGCCGCAATTCAGGTTGATCGCGTCATAGCCCCAGCGCGCACCCCACCGCGCGCTCTCCTCCAGCTCCCGCGCATCGGAGCCGCCCAGCTGCAGCACCACCGGATGCTCGGCCGGCTCGAAATCGAGGAACCGGGCCTTGTCGCCATGCAGGATCGCACCCGTCGTCACCATCTCGGTATAGAGGACGGCGTTGGGGCTTAAGAGACGGTGGAAGTACCGGCAATGCCGGTCGGTCCAATCCATCATCGGAGCGATACAGAGTTTACGTGCGAATAGCGTCATGTTCGTCAGGTTAGCATAAAAACGCGACCCCGCGTGACCAGCCGAACCCTTTTCCGGCTGGGCAACCCTCTGCCACAAAATTGTGCACCGCACTTCTCACAAGGTGCTCATTCGGGCAGCACTTTGCCGCAGAATTGTGCACTGCACTATAAATTGCGCGCGTCAGTTCCCGATGTGCGCCCGGGCAGAATGTATCCGCGGCCCAACGATACTGCGGCTTCACGGACCATGGGCCGCTTACCGCCACCCTGGCACGCGCCTTGCAGGTAGGAATTTCGAAATGGGCGTCTAGGGTTCCGGTTCCGTCAAGGGAATGTCTGGACCGAGAGATGCCATCCGGGCGTGAGACAGCACCCGGACGCACGGCGGGATAAAAGCCCGGGAGATCAATGTCGAAGAGGCTCAGGCATCTTCGGGATGGTTTCCTGCGCGACAGGGCTGGAGCCGTTCCTACTGAGCCTCCTTAAAACTGGAGGTATGTCAGTGACCAAAGGTTCTCGCAATTTCAGCCTGCTTTTGTGCTCGACCGCGATCATCATGTGCTGTGCCGCGACGGCATCGGCCGACCCCGCGAAAGCGACGCCGGCCGAGGCGGCTGCGGCGGACAATTCGAATTCTTTGGAAGAGGTCGTCGTCACCGCGCAAAAGCGCTCCGAGAATCTGAAGGCGGTTCCGGCCAGCATATCCGTGCTGTCCGGCGCGACCTTGAACAGTACGGCAATCGCGACTGTCGACGATCTGTCCCGCGCCGTGGCAGGCCTCTCCGTGCAAGCCAGCGGCGCGGAAGGAAACGCCCAGCTGCAGATCCGCGGCGTCAGCTCCACCGCCGGCGACTCCACGATCAGTCTCTATCTCAACGAGACGCCGATCAGCATCAGCTCCCGTTACGGCGGCGCCACCCAGCCGATTCCGTTCGATCTCGCCCGGGTCGAGGTGCTGCGCGGCCCGCAGGGAACGCTCTATGGCGCCAGTTCGCTGGGCGGCACCATCCGCTATATCCAGAACAAGCCCGAACTCGAAACCTTCAGCGGGTTCGCCGAAAGCGACCTCTCGGGCACAATTCATGGCGGTGTGAATTATGAGACGTCGGCACTGGTCAATTTACCGATCACCAACGACGTTTTCGCCATCCGCCTGGGCGCGCTCTATGGTTCCGACAGCGGCTGGATCGACAATTACGACGGCAACGGCAAGATCGCCAACAGCGGGGTGAACAGCGACCGGAAGAAGCTGGTTCGCTTTTCGGCTCTCTATCAGGCCAACGACGATCTGAGCATCCAGGCCAATACCACCTATCAGGATTTCGACACCAAGGATTCATCGGCCTTCTACACCGATGCCGGCGCCAGCAATTCCACCGGCTTCGGCACGGCGCCCTACATCGTGACCACCGGCCTGTTCAAGCAAAGCAAACTGGTCGGGGAAGGGGCGCAGGACCGCGTCCTGGTGTCCGACGTCGATGTCACCGCCAATCTCGGCTTCGCCGATCTGACCTCGATCAGCAGTTATTTCCGTCGCTCCAACCCGCAAACGATCGACGGCACCTATTACAATAGCGGCGCCCTGGTCGCTTACTTTCTGCCTGCGCGGTTCACGCCGGAAGCGTCCGTCGCTTTTTCGCCTTCGCCGGTTTACCAGCAGATGGCCTGGAGCAACTGGTCGCAGGAAATCCGCCTGTCCTCTCCCACCGATGAAGGGTCGCCGTTGAAATGGGTTGGCGGCGTCTACGTGTCCCTCGTGCATGCCGGCCAGTCCCAGATCGATCCCGATCCCTTGCTCGCCAGCAACTTCCTCAAGGCCTATGGCGTGCCGATCGGCAGCATCTCGCAGGAGCTTGGGGGCGCGAAGAACGATCCGTCCCTGTTCGACCCGATATACGCGTTTACGCAGACCGAGAGGATCGAGCAATATGCGGCGTTCGGCCAGGTTACCTATGACATCCTGGACAATCTGCATCTGTCGGGCGGACTGCGCTATTCGATATCCCGCGACGAGAATGTCTCCAACAATGCGCAGAATTCGTTTTACGACCTAGGCCTGCCGGCGCAGGTCAAGACCACGATCAAAGCCTATGCGGCGACGCCGCGCTTTTCACTGTCTTACGATATCGACAGCGACACCTCGATCTATACGACCGAAGCCAAAGGCTTCCGGCTGGGCGGACCGGCCGGATCGCTGCCCAGCGGTCCCGGCAACAGCTGCCAGCCCAGCTATGAAGATCTGGGCCTGAACGGTGCGCCGGGCGCCTACGGTTCGGATTCGCTGTGGAGCTATGAGGCCGGTGTGAAATCCACGCTGGCCGACCACAGCATCTCCGTCAACGCAGCCGGATATTATATCGACTGGTCGCGCGTGCAGCAGGGCGTCAATCTGCCGAGCTGCGGCTACAGCTTCACCGCCAACGCCGGCGACGCGGAAGTCTATGGCGGCGAGATCGAGCTGATCTATGCACCGAAATTCGTCAGAGGGCTCAAGCTCGGTGTGAACTTCAGCATCAATCATGCCGAGATCACCAAGACCACCGCGCCTTTCGCCAAAGTCGGCCAGACATTGGAAGATGTCCCAGAGAGGACCGCGACCGTCTCGGTCGACTACGATACGCCCATCGTCAATGAATGGAGCGGCTTTGCCCATGTCGATTACGACTTCACCGGGCATTCGCACGGCGCCTTCCAGACGTATCTGCCCAATTACGAAAATAAAGCATACGGCGTGGTCGATGCTCAGGTCGGTGTCGATACCGACACCTGGAAAATCTATCTGTTCGCGAAAAACCTGCTCAACGACCACACCATCTACCAACAGCCGACCGTCGCTTCGGTTACCGAAGGCTATACGGTTCGCCCTCTCACGATCGGTGTTTCGGTAAAGGAGAGTTTCTGATGGCCGCTCCCCACTCTGAACAAATTTGTCCAATGGCGTGGGGGCTCGTTCAGCGCGATTTTGCCTCAGGCACTTGCCAAAATGCCACCGCGAGTAATACTCTTTGTGCATTAAGTATTACTAGTCCGAGGCTGTGAAATCCACCTGACGTTTGAATTTTGCATGCGAGGCTAAAATGGACGGGATTCGCGTAGGCAATAGGGTGATCGGAACACAGTCGCCTGTGACCGTCGGTTGGGAAAACATCCCCAAGGTGGAAGGCGGTCCGGTGAAGCGTTTCATCTTCACCTGGTTCCAGCCCGCGGTCCTGCTCGCGCTCATCGTGTTCTGGTATTACGCGCCCAATTCCATCGCCAAGGCATCGACTGCCGTCTGGATCAGCATAGGCTTCAACGCCCTGCTTCTTGTGCTCGAATGGGTAAACCCGCGATACGAGAGCTGGCAACTGACCTGGAAAGAACTGGCGACCGACCTTTTCTTTGTCGGGCTCGGCTACACGGTAATAGACGTCGCGAGCTACTATATCGGCAGCGATGCATGGGCGGAATCCGCCCTGAATTATCTGGTGTATGACCACTTCGGTTGGTTCATGACCTTGCCGCTGCTGCTGCAAGCCGTGCTGATCTTGTTCATTTTCGACTTCGGGCAATATTGGATGCATCGCGGGATGCATAACTGGTACCCGCTATGGCTGCCGCATTCGGTGCACCACTACATTACCCAATTGAACATCAATAAGGGGGCGGTGGGTAATCCGGTGGAGCTCTTTCTGATCGGGCTTGGCATCGGCGGCTTCTTCGACTTCCTGCCGCGCGCCTTCCTCCTCTCCGGCGGTATCAGCATGGCGGTTTCCATCTACGCCCATATCAACGTCCGCTTCGATTCGCCGAGATGGTGGCGCTTCCTGTTCAACACCACCGAGCATCACAGCCTGCATCACTCGCAAGACTATGAGTCGACCCGGAGCAACTACGCCAACTCTCTGATTTTCATCGACCGCATGTTCGGCACCTGCATCGATGGCGAAGCCGAACTGCTGGGCATGGAAGGCGGCCGCCGCATGTCGATCCGCGAGCAGCTGGCCTATCCCTTCACGGAGGGTTGGAAGGCGATGAAGGGGCGGCTCGACCCCACCGGCAACTGGCCATCCGCCGGCGGTGGCACCCGCGTGATGGAAGCCGCTCCGCACGCCTAGCCGCCTTCCTACCCAGTCGTGATGCGAGGCCGCCGGCGCTGCCGGGGGCGGGACCGAAACACACCTCCCGGATGCAGATTGCATGAGCCCGCGTTTTATCAACTGGATCTGGCACATCAGGGGCAGCCTGGCGCTCGCGCCCGGGCAAACGAGCGATGACGTCTTCGACCGGCTCGACCCGCTGTTCCACCAGGCCGGCACCAGTCGCGATCGGGCAAGCGACACGCTGACCTTCCGGAAAAAGGATCAGGCGGCTCAGGACAAGATGTCCGTGTTCGACGGCGGTGTCCTGCGCATCGAGAAAAGCATCGCTGGGCCGGTACTGCGCTATCACTTGACCAGCCGGGCCTTGCTGTTCTGCTTCCTGGCGCCGCTGTTCTTTGTGGCGCTGGCTCAGGCGACCATAGAAATCAACAGCTTCTACGCACCGGGAACGAGCGCCGCGGATAAGCTTGCGGCCGAGAAGGCGGAAGCGAAGAAGAAGGAAGCTGACGAGAAAATCGCGAAGATACCGATGAACCCCATCGACAAGGCCCTGGGCGCACCTGCTCCCAAAAAGCCGGGAGCGGACGACAAGGACGAAAAGGGCGGCGGGGACGCCAAGAAGCCTACGACGAAGCCGGCTTACGTATTCGCGGGGATTTTCGCCGCGCTCTATATCATCGGACGGATACTCGAAGACCGGCTGATCAGGTCGCTCTTCAGGAAAAGACTGCTGGCATCGTGATCAGGACTGGGAGAAACGCATGACAATCGGCCTGGTCCCCAAACATTCGTCCCTGAGCAGTTTCATCGCAGGTTGCCTGCTGATCCTCAGCGCTGGCTACGGCAGCGCGGCGTGGGGCGCGGCGCCGGAAATCCGGCCTATGTCCGAGCTCAAGGTCACGGCCACCATACCGATCGCGAAGCAGGCCGATTGGGTCAGGATCACTGCGACGGCTGTGTGGATAGGCAGCAAAGGTCCGTACGCCGTCAGCGAGATCGATCCTCAGACCAACCAGGTGACGAAAGTGGAGCTGCCGGGTGACCCGTGCGGCGGCCTTGCGGCGGACGCCGAAAATCTGTGGGTGCCGCTCTGCGGCAAGACGCCCAAGCTTGCGCGCGTCGATCTTAAGAAGCGGGAAGTGACCGGCATCTTCGACGTAGGTCCCGCGGTGGGAGAGGGTGGAATCGCCGTCGGCGCGGGCAGCGTCTGGGTGATCGTCGACAAGAAAGGCTCGATGGCCCGAATCGATCCTGCCAACGGTTCCGTCGTTGCCACCGTGCAGTTGCCGCCCGGCTCCTACAACCCTGCCTTCAGCGAGGGGCGGATTTGGGTGACGCGCGCAGACGGCGCGGAAGTGACGATCGTCGATACAGCCACGAACAAGATTGTGGGGCATGTTCCCGTCGGACGTCATCCGCGCTTTCTGACCGCGGGCGGAGGCGGGGTCTGGACGCTGAACCAGGCGAAGGGCTCCTTGAGCCGCATCGATGTCGGCGGGCAGCAGCCTGCCGTGACCGTGCCGCTGCATGTTCCCGGCGGCGGCGGCGACATCGCCTACGCCGATGGCGAGGTCTGGGTTACGATGATGAAGACGCCGCTCTCCGTCGTCGATGCCTCCCGCACCCAGGTGCTGTGCCAGTGGAAGGGGGCCGGTGGCGATGCCGTGGGCGTCGGTCTCGGATCCATCTGGTTGACCAACCTTCGCCTCGGGACCGTAACGCGCATCGCGCTCACCGACGTTCCCAAGGACTGCCGCGCAGCAGCCAACAGATAAACGAAGCGCGTTAGCCGGCTTCGGGCGGCACGCCGTTGCCGTGGGCATGCAGCGGTGGCAGCAGGGCCGTGGTGGTGACGAGCTTGATCTGCTGCACGCTGCGGATGCGGCGGAGATCGTCGCAAAGCTGGCGCAGGCGGGCCGCCGGTCCCTGGACAAGCAGAACCTCGAGCGACTGGTCGTCTTCAAGAAAGACGTGCTGGGAGGAGATCACCTCCTTCAGGTAGGCGGATTGGGTTCGCGCCAAGGCGTGGCGCACCCGGCCGCTCTCGGCGCGGTAAATCAGCGTGATGGTGCCCGCGATAACCGGATTTTCCTGACCGGCGACAAAGTCCGCAAGCTCATGGCGGATCAGCTCGGTGATCACCTGGGATCGGCTGGCCAGCCCGCGCTCGGCCATCATCGCTTCCAGCTGGACTACGAGCTCGGGCGGCAGGCTGATGCTGAGGCGCGTGAATGGCGCCGCCCCTTGGTCTTCCTCCACCGCAGACGGTTTCCTCAATGCTGTCCTCCCAGTGATCCGGCGGCGGCCTTCCTTACGCCCATTTTCGCTTTATTTCGATAAATTGGGAACGCGAACCTGGGCGCGTTGCTTGGAAGCATCGACATAGCCGAGCCTGCAAAAAGGGGTTAGAGTCGCATCAAACAGGCCTACAGCTAATTGCAGCTGGGAAAATGGGGCGGTCCGAATGAAGAACTGGACTATTCGAGGGAGAATCCTGGGTAGTTTCGCGGTCGTATTAGTTTTGATGATCGTGATGGGTGTCGTCGCTTATGGCGGTCTTGAGGTTGTCGATAGAGAAGCGCTCGGTATCGAGGTCGACACTTTCCAGGGTCAGAAGCATAGCGCCGAGATATTGGTCGCGTGGGAACAGAATTACGCGCTGACCGAGGCGCATCTATTGCAGACCGACAGGGCTGCGATGGACGCGCTGGAGGCCGAGCTCAGGGCGAATGCGGCGCGGCTGGATACGGAGATGGAGCATTATGCCTCGGCCATCTTCGGCAATGCCGAAGATCAGCGGAATTTCGCAACCCTGAAAGACCTACGCGGCGCCTATGGCCGTGCGCAGCAGGAGGTGCTTCGCCTCAGCGCCGATCCGAAAAGCAAGGATGTGGCCGCGGCCGCGCTGCGCAGCCAGCTCAGCCCGGAATTCGTCAAGGCTGAGGCTGCTGCCCGCCATCTCCTCGATTGGAATTCGGCGGAGGTGGAAAAGTCGGTCGACCGCATCCAGGCGCCCGTCAACGGCGCCCGGATCGGCATCGTCGGCAGCGCCGCGGCCGCCGTCATCCTCGCCTTTATCTGCGGCTATTTCCTGATGCGGGCGATCAGCGTGCCGCTGGCGCGCCTGGTGGCCGTGGTCGAGGTGATGCGCACCGGCAATTTCTCCCAGCGCGTCGGCCTGGACCGGCGCGACGAGTTCGGCACGCTGGCCGACGGCTTCAACCGCATGGTCGACGATCTGACCGGGCTGATCGGCCAGGTTCAGAAATCCGGCATCCAGGTCAACGCCTCGATCAACGAGATCGCGGCGACCGCCAAGGAGCAGCAGGCGACGGCCAGCGAGATCGCCGCCACCACGACCGAAATCGGCGCGACGTCGAAGGAAATCACCGCGACCTCGAAAGAGCTGGTCCGCACCCTGGACGAGGTCTCCGCCTTCGCCGATCAATCCGCGGTCCTCGCCGGCAACGGCCAGGCCGGCCTGACGCACATGGAAGATACCATGCACCACGTCATGGAGGCGGCCGGCGCGGTCAACGCCAAGCTGGCGGTGCTGAACGAGAAGGCCGGCAATATCAACCAGGTGGTGACCACCATCACCAAGGTCGCCGACCAGACCAATCTTCTGTCGCTCAACGCCGCGATCGAGGCGGAAAAGGCCGGCGAATACGGGCGCGGCTTCGCCGTGGTGGCGACCGAAATCCGCCGCCTGGCCGATCAGACGGCGGTCGCGACCTATGACATCGAGCAGACGGTGAAGGAGATCCAGTCGGCGGTCGCCGCCGGCGTGATGGGCATGGACAAGTTCTCCGAGGAGGTCCGGCGCGGTATCCATGAGGTGCAGCAGGTGGGCGAGCAGCTGTCGCAGATCATCCAGCAGGTCCAGGCGCTGGCGCCCCGGGTGGAATCGGTGAATGAGGGCATGCAGGCCCAGGCGACCGGCGCCGAGCAGATCACCCAGGCGCTGACCCAGCTGACCGAGGCGGTGCAGCAGACGGTCGAATCGCTCAGCCAGTCCAGCCTGGCGATCGAGGAGCTGAACAAGGTGTCGGGCGACCTGCGCAGCGGCGTGTCGCGGTTCAAGCTGGAATAGGGCGGGGAGGCGCGATGCTGTTCCTCCTTTTCCGGCTCGACGACGACCGCTATGCGCTGGAGGCGGGCCGGATCGTGGAGATCATCCCCACGGTCACGGTGAAGCGCATTCCCCAGGCCGCCGCCGGGATCGCCGGCGTGATCGACTATCACGGCGCGCCCGTCCCGCTTGTCGATCTCCATCTTTTGTCGCTCGGCCGCCCGGCGCGGCAGCGGCTGGACACGCGGATCGTGATTGTCCGCTACCCCGACGCGCATGGGCAGGACCGGCTGCTCGGCCTGCTGGCCGAGCGGGTGACCGAAACCGTGCGCCGCGACCCGGCGGACTTTGCCGACCCCGGCGTTCGCTCGAAGGAGGCGCCGTATCTGGGGCCCGTCGCGTCCGATGAGCAGGGCCTCATCCAATGGGTCGCGCTGGGCACTCTGCTGCCGCCCTCGGTCCGCGACCAGCTCTTCGACCAGCCGGCGGCCGCGTGATGGCCGGCGCGGAATTCGAAAGGCTGCTGCAGGAGACGATGGGCCTGGATGCCGCCACGATCGGTTCGGCGGCGATCGAGCGGGCGGTGCAGGAGCGCCAGGCCGCTTGCCGGCTGGCCGACCCGCAGGCCTATCTCGCCCATGTGCGCGCGTCCGAGGCCGAGCTGCAGAGCCTGATCGAGGCCGTCGTCGTGCCGGAGACCTGGTTCTTCCGCGACCGCGAGGCCTTCGCCGCCCTGGCCCGGCTGGTGCTGGAAAGCTGGCTGCCGCGGCATCAGGCCGGCACGCTCCGCCTCCTCAGCCTGCCCTGCTCGACCGGGGAGGAGCCTTATTCGATGGCGATGGCCCTGCTGGATGCGGGGCTGCCGCCCGGGCGCTTCCGCATCGACGCGGTCGATATCAGCGAACGGTCGCTCGCGCTGGCGCGCCGCGCGCAATACGGCCGGAATTCCTTCCGTGGCAAGGACCTGGCCTTTCGCGACCGGCATTTCGTCCAGCTGCAGGGCGCCTGGCGGCCGAACGACACGGTCCGGGCGCAGGTGCAGTTCCAGCAGGGCAATCTGTTCTCGCCCGCCTTCCTGCCCGGCGCCGAAATCTATGACGTCGTCTTCTGCCGCAATGTGCTGATCTATTTCGACCGTATGGGCCAGGACGCGGCGGTGGCGGTGCTGCGGCGCCTGCTGACGGCGGAGGGCACTTTGTTCGTCGGCCCGTCCGAGACCGGCCTGCTGCTGAACCACGATTTCGTCTCGGCCAGGATCCCGCTCGCCTTCGCCTTTCATAAAAGGCCGGCCGCGCCGGCCGAGGTCGCGGCGGATGTTCCGGAGGCGCGGCGCCGGCCGCTGCCGCTTCGCCAGCAGATTACGATGCCGCCGCGCGTGCCGCAGGCGGCCAAGCCGCGCGTCGTCCGCCCGCTCGCGGCGGCGAAGCCGGAAGCGCCTGCACAGAATTCCGGGATCGCTGAGGCCGCGCGGCTGGCCGATCAGGGCCGCTTCGCCGAGGCCGAGGCGATCTGCCAGGCGCATCTCGCCGCCAACGGGGCGACGGCGGAGGCGTTGTATCTGCTGGGATTGCTGCGCGACGCCGCCGGCAGGCTGGACGAAGCGGCCGGCTATTATCGCAAGACGCTCTATCTCGACCGCGACCATCGCGAGGCGCTGAGCCATCTGGCCCTGCTGCTGCGCAAGCAGGGCGACCTGTCGGGCGCGCAGCTGCTGCAGGCGCGGGCCAGCCGCGCCGAACGGAAGAGCGCCGGATAAATGCCCAAGACCCGCTCCAGCGCCCCGCCCGCCGCGCAGACCGTCATGGACGATTGCTGGAACCGGATCGGCGTCCGCGGCGACGCCTCGTGCCCGAAGCTGGAGACCTATGTCCATTGCCGGAACTGTCCGGTTCATGCCGCTGCGGGCACGGTCCTGCTCGACCGGGAGCCGCCGCCCGGTCATCTCGCCGAATGGACCCGCCACATCGCGCAGGAAAAGCCGGCGCCGGAGGAGGGCGCGCAGTCGGTGGTGGTGTTCCGCATCGGCGCTGAATGGCTCGCCCTGCCGACGGTCGCCTTCAGGGAGGTCGTCGGCGCCCGTCCGCTGCACGCCCTGCCGCACCGGCGCAACGGCGTTGTGCTGGGCCTGGTGAATATCCGCGGCGAGCTGCAGGTCTGCGTGTCGCTGCGCCAGATCCTGCGGCTGGAGGCGGACGGCAAGACCGGCGGCGATCCGCGCTTGCTCGTGCTCAGCCATGAGGGCCGGGGCGCCGTCTGCCCGGTGGACGAGGTCTTCGGGGTCGAGCGCTACTATCCGCGGCAGCTGATGCCTGTCCCGGCGACCACGGCCAAGGCGGCGGCGACCTATGCCAGGGCAGTGCTGTCCTGGCGGGAGAATTCCGTCGGCCTGCTCGACGCGCAGCTTCTTTTCCACACCATCGACCGGAGCCTGGCATTAGCGACGACCTGAGCCAGCTCTCGATGCAGGAGCTGTTCCGCCTGGAGGCGGAAAGCCAGAGCCGGGTGCTGACCGCCGGGCTGCTGGCGCTCGAGGCCGCGCCGACCGCCGCCGCGCAGCTGGAATCGTGCATGCGCGCGGCCCATTCGCTGAAGGGCGCGGCGCGCATCGTCGGGCTGGATGCCGGGGTCAGGATCGCCCACGCCATGGAGGATTGCTTCGTTGCCGGCCAGGGCGGCGCGATCGTGCTGGGGCAGGCGCATATCGATCTGCTGCTGCGGGGCGTCGATCTTCTGACCCGCATCGCCAACACGCCCGAGGCGGAGATCACAGCGTGGGAGGGGGAGAAGGCGGCCGAGGTCGATGCCTTCCTGGCCACCCTCGCCGCCTTGCTGGAGAGCGCGGGTGAGGCGCCGCCGCCGGCAGAACCGCTGCCCCCCGCCGAGGGGCGGCAGCCCGCCGTCGCGGACGCGCCGGAAAGCGGCGAACGGTTCCTGCGGGTCACCGCCGACAATCTCGACCGCCTGCTCGGGCTGGCGGGCGAATCGCTGGTCGAATCGCGCTGGCTGAAGCCGTTCTCGGAATCGCTGCTGCGGCTGAAGCGGCTTCAGGCCGAAACCGGGCGCGCGCTGGACGATCTGCGCGAAATGCTGGCAACGCAGGCGGCCAACGAACCTGCCGTGGCGGCGGTCGCGGAGCTGCAGCAGCGGGTCGGCGAGAGCGGCCGCCTGCTGGGCGACCGGCTGGCCGCGCTGGAGACGTTCGACAGCCGCTCCACCGATCTGGCGCAGCGCCTGTACGACGAAGCGCTGAGCTGCAGGATGCGGCCGTTCGCCGACGGGGTGCGTGCCTTCCCGCGCATGGTGCGCGACCTGGGCCGCGACCTGGGCAAGCCGGTGCGGCTTGAGGTCGTCGGCGAAGACACGCAGGTCGACCGCGACATCATGGAGCGCCTGGATGCGCCGCTGGGCCATCTGCTGCGCAATGCGGTCGATCACGGCATCGAATCGCCGGAGGAACGCCGGGCGGCCGGCAAGCCCGAGGCCGGCACCATCCAGCTGGAGGCGCGGCACAGCGCCGGCATGCTGCAGATCGTGGTCTCCGACGACGGCCAGGGCATCGATCCGGAGCGGCTGCGGGCGGCGATCGTCGCGCGGAAGCTGACCACCGAGCCGGTCGCCGCCCGGATGACCGAGGCCGAGCTGCTGGAGTTCCTGTTCCTGCCCAGCTTCACGATGAAGGAAACCGTCACCGACATCTCCGGGCGCGGCGTCGGGCTGGATGCCGTGCAGACCATGCTGAAGCAGGTCCGGGGGTCGATCCGCGTCACCGCCGCGCCGGGCAAGGGCGCCCGTTTCCAGCTGCAGCTGCCGCTGACCCTGTCGGTCATGCGCACGCTGCTGGTCGATATCGGCGGCGAGCCCTATGCCTTTTCCCTCGCCTATATCGCCCGCACCCTGAAGCTGCCGCGCGACCGGATCGAAATGCTGGAAGGCCACCAGCATTTCCGGTTCGACGGCCAGCCGGTGGGGCTCGTCGCCGCGGCGCAGGTGCTGGGCGGGGCGGCGGACGGGCCGGCGGGCGACGAATTGCCGGTGGTCGTCATCGGCGATCCCGGCAATCTCTACGGCATCGTCGTCGATCGCTTCCGGGGCGAGCGCGAGCTGGTGGTGCTGCCGCTCGATCCCAGGCTGGGCAAGATCAAGGATGTTTCCGCCGGCGCGCTGATGGAAGACGGGTCCCCGGTGCTGATCGTCGATATCGAGGATATGCTCCGCTCGGTGGAAAAGCTCGTCTCCGCCGGCGGGCTGGGCAAGGTCCAGCGTACGGTCGAGGGCGGAACCGGCGCCGCCCGCAAGCGGGTGCTGATCGTCGACGATTCGCTGACCGTACGCGAGCTGGAGCGCAAGCTGCTCGACCAGAGCGGCTATGCGGTCGAGACCGCGGTCGACGGGATGGACGGCTGGAACGCGGTGCGCACCGGCCATTTCGACCTGATCATCACCGATGTCGACATGCCGCGCATGGACGGGATCGAGCTGGTCCGGCTGATCAAGGCCGATGTGAATCTGAGGTCCCTGCCGGTGATGATCGTCTCCTACAAGGATCGCGAAGAGGATCGCCGCCGCGGGCTCGATGCCGGGGCGGATTACTACCTGACCAAGGGCAGCTTCCATGACGAGACGCTGCTGCGGGCGGTCATCGACTTGATCGGCGAGGCAGGCACATGAAGATCGGGATCGTCAACGACATGCCGATGGCTGCCGAGGCGCTGCGGCGGGCGCTGGCCACGACGCCGAAGCACCAGGTCGCCTGGGTGGCGCGAAACGGCCGTGAGGCGGTCGATCTCTGCGCCAGCCATCCGCCGGATCTGGTCCTGATGGACCTGATCATGCCTGAGATGGACGGGGTCGAGGCGACCCGCCGGATCATGACCGAATGCCCCTGCCCGATCCTGGTCGTGACCGCCAGCGTCGGCGCCAATGCCTTCCGCGTCTATGAGGCGATGGGCTACGGGGCGCTCGACGCGGTCGACACGCCGGTGCTGGGCACCGCGGAGATGAACAAGGCGCTGCTGGCGAAGATCGAGGTGATCGGCAAGCTGATCGCCGACAACCGCAGGCCCACGGCGCCGGCACCGGCCGCTCCGGCGGCGGAGGCGGGTGCGCCCGGCCGGCTGCTGGTGATCGGCGCCTCGGCCGGGGGCCCGGCGGCGCTGGCGCAGCTCCTGTCCGCGCTGCCCCGGGATTTTCCGGCCGCGACCGTCATCGTCCAGCATGTGGACGAGCAGTTCGCCACCGGCATGGCCGACTGGCTGGCACAGCAATCGGGCCTTGCCGTGCGGCCGGCAAAGGAGGGGGACAGTCCCGCCGCCGGAACGGTTCTGCTGGCGGCCACCAACGACCATATCGTGCTGAAGGCCCCGACACGTCTGGGCTATGTCGCCGACCCGGTCGATTACGCCTATCGGCCGTCGATCGACGTGTTTTTCCACAGCGTCTGCCGTTTCTGGCCGGGCGCGGCGGCGGGCGTGCTGCTGACCGGCATGGGACGCGACGGGGCGGTGGGCCTGAAGGCGCTGCGCGACAAGGGTTTCCCCACCATCGCCCAGGACAAGGCGACCAGCGCGGTCTATGGCATGCCGAAGGCAGCGGCTGCTCTCGGCGCGGCATCGGAGGTGCTGCCGCTGGACCGGATCGCCCCGCGCCTTGCCGCTATTTTCAGCATTTCGTGAAGATCGATTATCAGAGAAAGCCATGAGCCAGACCCATCATATTCCGAACGATATTCCCCCGCCGGTAGAGCAATATTCCTGCATGGTTCTACTGGTGGACGACCAGGCGATGATCGGCGAAGCGATCCGGCGGGCGCTGGCGCAAGAGCCGGATATCGAATTCCATTATTGCGGCAACCCCAACCGGGCGCTGGAGATCGCCAGGAATGTCCGGCCGACCGTCATTCTGCAGGATCTGGTGATGCCCGACATCGACGGGCTGACGCTGGTCCGCCAGTACCGGCACGATCCCGTGACGAAGGATACGCCGATCATCGTGCTGTCGACCAAGGAGGAGGCGACGGTGAAGAGCACCGCCTTCTCGCTGGGCGCCAACGATTATCTGGTCAAGCTGCCGGACAATATCGAGCTGATCGCCCGCATCCGCTACCACTCCAAGGCCTATCTCAACCAGCTGCAGCGCGACGAGGCCTACCGCGCGCTTCGCCACAGCCAGCAGGAACTGCTCGACAAGAACCTCGAGCTGGCGCGCCTGACCAATGTCGACGGCCTGACGGGTCTGAACAACCGGCGCTATTTCAATGAGTTCTCCGAAATCCAATGGAAGCGGGCGATCCGTGAGAAAGCGTGGATTTCGGTGCTGATGATCGATGTCGACGACTTCAAGCGCTATAACGACACGTACGGCCACCTGGCCGGCGACGAGGTGCTGATGGATGTGGGCGGCGTGATCCAGACCTGCGCCGACCGGCCCACCGACCTAGCCGCCCGGTTCGGCGGCGAGGAGTTCGTCGTCGTCCTGCCGGGCCTGGCGCCGGAGGATGCGCGCGCCGTCGGCGAGGAGATGTGCCGCAGCGTCGCGCAGCTGGGCATCACCCATAGCGGGTCGACGGCCGGGGCGGCCGTGACCATCAGCGTCGGTTGCGCGTCGCTTGTCCCGCATCGCGGCGATACGCTGATCGCGCTGGTCAATGCAGCCGATGGCGCGCTCTATGACGCCAAGCACCAGGGCAAGAACCGCACGGTGGTCCGTCTGGCGGCGAACGCACCGGCGCCGGCGGGCGACGCCGCCGACTGAACGGGCGAAGCTACTCGAAGAAGCGGGCGCGGCCGCGCAAGGCTTCCTCCGCCTCGGCGGCCTCGGCCTTCGCTTCCCACACCGCGGCCATCGCCAGGATATTGTCCCGCGATGCGCCCTGCTTCAGGTCGGCCGCGACGGTGCGCAGCGATGTCGCCTTGACGCGGAACTCGGCGGCAGTCCGCAATTTTCGACGTTCGGAAATGTTTCCCATATCGAGTCAGTGCGGCTGCGCCCGAATGGTTCCGCGACCGGGCGCAGGTTATGGACGCATGGCCGCCAGGGCTTCGTCGATGGACATCATCAGCAGGCCGATATCGATCGGTTTCATCAGATAGCGCGAGAAGCCGGCCTGCAGGCCGCGCTTCAGATCCGAGGGCATGACGCTGGCGCTGAGCGCGATGAACTGGGTGGCGGCGAATTCCGGCCGGCTCTTCAGAATCTGCAGCACGTCATAGCCGCTGAGGTCGGGCAGATTGAGGTCGAGGATGACGATGTCCGGACGGTGCTGCTTGGCCAGCGCGATCGCCTGGGCGCCGTTGATCGCCTCGATCAGATGCACGCCGTCGCGCGTTTCCATGATGCTGCGCATCAGGTCCATGTTGGACGGATTGTCCTCGGCATAGAGAAGGGTGAAGTCGCCCGGCCCGGCTATCCAGCCGGCCTGGCCGGCATCCTCCAGGCCCGGTCCGCGCGTGCCGCTGGCATAGACCGGCAGGTCGATCCAGAAACAGCTTCCCGCGTTGCGGACGCTGGTGAAGCCGACGCGCCCGCCCATCGCCTCGACCAGCCGGCGGGTCAGCGCCAGCCCGACGCCGGTGCCCTCGATCGCCAGCTCGGCGGCGCCCAGCCGGTTGAACGGCTGGAACAGCTCATGCTGCCGCTCCTCGGGGATGCCGATGCCGGTATCGGTCACGCGGATGCGCAGCCGGGTTTCGTCCAGCCGCTCATAGCTGAAATCGGCCCGTCCGCCGGCATAGTTGTACTTGATGGCGTTGGAGCCGAGATTGATCAGGCACTGGATCAGCCTGACCCGGTCGGTCAGGACGGCGGGCAGTTCTTCGTCGAACCTGTCTTCGCCCAGCGCGACCCCGCTCGCCTGTGCCATGTTCGCCAGCGCCGAAACCACGGATTTCATCACCGGCGGCAGCTCGACCCGCTCGACCGAGACGGTCAGCTTGCCGGCCTCGATCTTCGACAGCTCCAGTATGTCATTGATCAGGTCCAGCAGATGGCGGCCGCTGCGCAGGATGGCCTGGACGAATTCCGCCTGCTTGACGGTCAGCGGGCCGAAGACCGGTGCCTCGAGCAGCTGGGCGAAACCCAGGATCCCGTTCATCGGCGTTCTGAGCTCGTGGCTCATCGTCGTCAGGAAGTCGGTCTTGGCGCTGTTGGCGGTTTCGGCGATCTGCTTGGCCTCCAGCAGCAGGTCCTTCTCCTGCCTCAGCTGGTCAGACAGCGAACGGATCTCCGTGATGTCCCAGTTCGTGCCGACGAGGCGAAGCGCCTTGCCGTTCCCGTCCCTGACGACGGTGGCCAGCGTTCGGATGGTGCGCACCTGGCCGTCCGGCCAGACCACCCGGAATTCGGTATCGAACGGCGCCTCGCCCTTGCGGGCCATTCTCAGCTGGCGCTCGATCCGGTCGCTGTCGTCCGGATGCAGCGGCGGATATTGGATGACCTCCTGCGAACCCTCGGCCGGATCGATCCCGTAGAGCTGGTACATCCGGTCGTCCCAGATACCGATCTCCCTTTCGAGGTCCATCTCCCAGATGCCGATCTGGCCGGCGGAGGTGGCGAGCTTCATCCGCTCCGAGACCCGTGACAGCTCGGTCTCGACCGCCTTGCGGCTCGAAATATCCTGGGCCTGGCCGATGAAATATTGCGGCACGCCGCGCTCGTCGCGAACCAGGGACACCGACAGCATCGCCCAGATCAGCGATCCATCCTTGCGGATCAGCTCGCGCTCGATCTGATAGCTTTTGATCTTGTCCTGCAGCAGGTCCGAGATCAGCTGGTAGTGCTGGGCGGAATTGTGGTCGATCGTGATCTCCCGGATCGTGATCTCCCGGAACTCGTCCTCGCTGTAGCCGAGCATGCCCGACAGCGCCTGGTTCGCCGTCAGCCACTTGCCTTCCAGCGAGACTAGTCCAAGCCCGATCGGGGAGAATTCCATCGCATTGCGGAAACGGTGCTCGGCCTCGGCCCGGCCGGTCACGTCGCTGACGACCTGCCCGAAACCGGTGAACGCGCCGGACCGGTCGTTGAGCGCGGTGATGACGACATCGGCGAGGAAGGAGGAACCGTCCTTGCGCACGCGCTGGCCGGTCACCTTCATCCGCCCGCCGCGGCGCGCCTCCTTCAGCTCCTTTTCGGGGATGCCGTGGGCGATGTCCCCTTCGCTGTACAGGCAGGAAAAATGGCGGCCGAGGATCTCCGCGCTTTCATATTGCAGGGTGCGTTCCGCGCCGGAATTCCAACTGCGGATCGCGCCGTCGGCGTCGAGCAGTACGACAGCATAATCCTCGATGCTGTCGACCAAAGCCTCAAAGGCTTCGCTGGGCTGAGTCTTGGCCTCGCCCAAATCCGCTTCCTCCCGCTCGCTTGCCGGCTTGGTTAAAGTTTATCGCGTAACTTACCGATTGGATACCGTCCTCGGCGTGGCTCCCCGATTGCATTGGGATTCCAATCTTTTTGTCCGTTTTCCCGCTATATGACCGCGAAGCCTGAAGTCGTGCGGTTTTGCCTGCGATACCGCGCGGCTATGAACAGGCGACGGCGCGCAGCAAAGAGGGAAGCAGCCATGACGACGGTTCATCTCGATCCTTACGATCATGCCTTCCATGAAAACCCCTATCCCTATTACAAGGCGCTGCGCCAGCACGATCCGGTCTACTTCAACCCGGAGCGCAACCTTTGGTTGCTGACGAAATGGGAAGACGTCCGCGCCGCCTTCCGGGATTTCAAGACTTTCCGCAGCCAGGGGGGCGTGGCGCTGGACGACAGCTCGGGCGCGGCCTTCCCGTTTCCGATGTTCATCACCAACGACCCGCCCGACCATACCCGCCAGCGCCAGGTCTTCACGCCGCTGATGACGCCGGAGAAGGTGGCGGGGCTGGAAGCCTACACGCGGGAGCGCGCGATCTCGCTGATCGAGCCGAAGCTGTCGACCGGCCGCTTCGATTTCGTCGCCGACCTCGGCGCCTATCTGCCGATGGACGTGATCTCGACCCTGGTCGGCGTGCCCAAGCCCGACCGCGACACGGTGCGCGGCTGGGCCGACGACCTGATCTTCCGCGAGGACAAGCAGGGCCAGGTCTCGGACCGCAATATCAGCGGCTTCATGGGGCTGGCGCAATATTTTGACGCCCATATCAACCAGCACATGGCCGGCGGCGGCGCGGAGGGGCAGGGGCTGCTGCGCGCCCTGATCCAGGCCGAGCGGACCCAGGTGATGACCCATCAGGAAACCATCGGCACCTGTATCCAGCTGGCGATCGCCGGCAACGAAACGACGACCAAGCTGATCGGCAACCTGGCCTATCACCTGTGGAAGAACCCGGATCAGCGCCAGTTGCTGCTCGACAATCCAGGGCTGCTGGAGAAAGCCGTCGAAGAGGTTCTGCGCCTGGACGGCTCGTCCCAGATCATCGGCCGCGTGGTGGCCAGGGATGTGGAGATCCGGGGCAAGGTGATCAAGGCCGGCGCGCGCGTCGGCCTCTGCATCATCTCGGCCAACCGCGACGAGGACAAGTTCGCCGATCCCGACAGGTTCGACATCACGCGCGGCTCACGCGATCACATGGCCTTCGGCTTCGGCCTGCATTCCTGCCTGGGCGCCGCCCTGGCCCGCATGGAGATCCGCGTGGTGTTCGAGGAGCTGCTGAGCCGCATCCCGCATTATGAGATCGACGAGGGCGGCCTCCATATGGCGCACAGCCCGAACGTGCGCGGCTTCACCAACGTCCCGGCGCGGTTCGCGCCTGTCCGCATCCACTGATCAGTCGACCTCTGCCCGCACCGGGAAGCGGTCGAAGTAGAACTTGAACCGCTGCCGGATCTGATCCGGGGTGCGGCCGAAGTCGCGGCGCAGGTCGTAGTGGATCTGCCCGTGCTTGCCGCGCGGATTGTTGCGGACGAAGCTGTCCATCGCCCACCAGGCGGCATCGGTCAGCGGCAGGCCGGCCTTCCGGTAGATCTCGCGGATCACCTTCCACGGATCGGCCATCAGCTCGTGGAAATAGACATCGACCACACGGGCGTCGTCCAGCGTGCCGCGGTCGCGCACGCAGGCGGCGAGCAGGCGTTCGTACCGGTTTATCCAGTAATCGGCGACCTGGTCCGGCTGCACCGTCTTGCAGCGGATACGGGCGGAATAGCACAGCGCCGTGATCGCCGACTGGATCGAGGCGGTCGGGTCGCGATGATTGATGACCACCGTCGCGTCGGGGAAGACCGCGGTCAGCGGGATCAGCTGCTCCATATGCTGCGGGCATTTGATCAGCCAGCGGTTCGGCCCTTTGAACCAGGTCAGCACCTGCAGCATCTTCTTCAGATAGCGATAGGTCGGGGTCTGGTCGGTGGTGAAATAATGCACCTGCCACTCCGGCGCCATCACCAGCCATTCCAGATAGTAGGAGCCGAAATCCACCGCCTGCAGCTCGATGTCTTCCGAGATATGGTCCGGCGAGAATTCGTGGATCGATTTGATATAGGGCAGCAGGGCGTCGTACTGCGCCCATTCCTGCGTCGCCGTGACGAGGCGCGGATCGGGCTTGCCCGGCTCGGGCGCCGCCCCGGGTTCGGGCACCGGGCGCACCGCCTCCCAGAAGGGCAGGGAGCGCAGCCGGTCGTCGGCGGCCAGGAAGCTCTGCAGATAGGTGGTGCCCGACCGCGGCAGGCCGGCGACGACGATCGGGCGGTCGATCTCGATGTCGAGGATCTCGGGATGGCGCTTGACCAGATCCTCGACCTTCAGCCGGTTGGAGGCGTAGCGCACCGCGTCCATGAAGATGCCGGCGCGGCCGGCCGCCGACAGGTTGGCGTCCTCGCGCGTGCCCTTGAGCCACAGGTTCAGGCGGACGCGGAAATCGTCGGCGCCGAAATCGCTGAGGCCGGTCGCCGCCCGGGCGGCGCCCAGCACCGCCTCCTCGGTCAGCGGCACCGGATTGGCTTCCGCCGCCGCCAGCGCCGCGCGCTGGATATCGGTCAGAACCGGATTCCTCATGTCGGTGATATCGATCTTCTCTGCACTCACGATGCGGCAAGCCTCCGTTCGGCGTCCTCGATCTCGCCGGTCAGCCAATAGAGGAACCAGCGGTTCCTGGGCGGGCTCTCGGCCAGCAATCGGCGATGGGCGGCGATATAGGTTTCGAGGGATGGGCGGTGTCCCGGCTCGGCGGCCAGCGCCACCTCGGCCAGATGGATCGCCTCCAGCGGTTTGCCTTCGCCCAGCAGCGCGCCGGCCCGGTCCGCCAGCGGGCCGGGACCGGCCAGGCGGCCGAGCTCGCTGTAAACCTCCCGGACGGGCACCGGGTAAAGCTCGGTGGTCGATTTGTAATAGAACCAGCCGGCATAGCCGTGCCAGATCGCCTGGATCGCCCAGGGCACGGTGCCGTAATCCTCGCCGACCTTCAGATGCTCCGGCAGATGGATGTCGCGCATCAGCGCATGGACATCCTTGCCTTCGTTCATGCCCTTGACCGTCTCGTCATGGACATAGCGGACGGCGTCCCTGAGCCGGCCCAGCTCTTCCTGGATCAGCGCCTGCCCGGCCACCGGCTCGAAATGGCCGGTGAACAGCAGGTCGGGCCGCAGTGCCAGGATGCGCCCGTAAGTCTCGATATAGGGCAGGGCGGCGCGCGGTCGGTCGCCGCGGATCGTGTGCAGGTTGGGCATATGCGGGAACAGCGGCCCCAGCGCATTGCCGGTGAACAGGACGCCCTGGTCGGGCAGATGGACCATCAGCGAGTCGATCGTCTCGCCGCCCGGCAATGCGATGATCGAGAAACGCTTGCCCCCCAGGGTGAAGTCGAGACGATCCTCGATCAGGATCGTCGGCTCCGCCTTGCGGTGGGCCTCGGCCATGCCCTTGGCCATCGCTGCCTTGTCGGCCACCGACAGCTCGCTCATCTGCTGCGGGAAGAAGCGGGGGTTGCGGATCTGGCGGAAGCCCTTGATCCGCTCGTCATCCTCCTGGCAGGCATGGGTCTTGCGATGGGCGACGATCTCGGACCCCGGGCCTTTGAACGCCGCGAAGCCGCCGACGATATCGAGATGGGCCTGGGTCAGGACGATGTAGCGAACCGGCGCGGTCGATACGCGGTCGAACTTGGCGCGATGGATCGGTCCCTCGATCACCAGCCCGGTGCTGATGACGACATCGCCGTCCTGTGTGGTGACCAGATAGGAATTGGTGGTGCCCTTGGACATGTAGACGCCGTCGGCGATGCGATAGAGCGGCTCGTCCAGGCTCGCCATCGCGAGGTCGGTCGAGCCTGGGCGGGTCTCGCGCAAGGGACGGTCGTTGGCGTGGCCGGGCGACCAGTCGACGATATCGGTCATTGAGCTCACCCTATGAGTTTGCGGAACAAAGGCGTCACGCCGCCATCGACGCGTATGTCGGTGCCGGTGATGAAGGCGGCGCCGTCCGACAGCAGGAACTCGGCGGTCGCCGCGATCTCGGCGGCGCGGCCGAAGCGTGGGATCGGCGACATGTCGAGCATGTTCCGCATCAGCGGCTGGGCGGCGAATTCGCGCGTGCTCATCGGCGTGTCGATCATGCCGGGCGAAATCGAGACGATACGCGCGCCGCGTGCGCCCCATTCGGGGGCGACGGCCTCGCAATAGATTATCACGGCGCGCTTTGAGACCGAGTAGGCACTGATCGGATCGGCGATGTCGGGCGCGATCCGGTCCCAGAAATCCTCAGCCAGCGGCGCCGCCAGGAAGGGATCGTCGCGCTTCGCGGCCGGTCCTGTATGGCCCGCGGTCGAGGCGATCAGGACCGCCGCGCTGCCCGGCTGCGTCAGGGGCAGGAAAGCGCGCTCGATGAGCGCGGTGCCGACCAGGTTCACCGCCATGATCCGGCGCCCGTCCGCCATCGTCGGCGACAGGCCGGCGGCATGCACCAGCGCATCCAGCGGCCCGAGCGACCGCGCCGTTTCGGCGAGACGCGCGACCGACTCCGGGTCGGTCACGTCGACCGTCACCGGCGTCACCGCGCAGCCGGCCGCGGTGAGTTCCGCCGCCGCGGCGTCGAGCCCGGCGGCGTTGATGTCGGCCAGGACCAGCCGGTGCCTGGGGCCGAGGCGGCGGGCGCACTCCAGGCCCATGCCGCTCGATCCGCCGGTGACGACAGCGATGCCCATCGGTCAGTCCCCCAGCAGCGAGAGGCCTTCGGCCGTCAATGCCGGGGTCATCAGGCCGGCGAGATGGGCGGCGCGCCGTTCCGCCGATTCCTGCATCATCTCGGGATGCGGGCTGACCCAGAACCGGCCTTCGGCGATCTGGTCGACGATCAGCCGCGCCGCGTCGATCGGCGCCATGCCGTGGGCCGACAGCACGTGCTTCATCGCGGCGCGATGGTTATCGACGGACCTCGGGTTCGAGCCGCCCGGCGCGTCGTCGAATATCCGTGTCGCGACCGCCCCGGGCAGAACCGCGGAGACCCGGATCAGCGCCTTGGCCTGCTGCATCTCCAGATACAGGCACTCGGAGAAGGACAGGACCGCGTGCTTGCTGAGGATATAGGGCGTCTGGATCGGCATCATCGAGAGGCCGCCGACCGACGAGACATTGGCGATGAAGGCCGGCTTGCCTGCCTTGACCATCCGGCCGGCGAAGGCGCGGACGCCGTGGATGACGCCCAGCACATTGATGTCGATCACCCGGTTCCACTGCTCGGCCGACAGTTCCCACGTGTAGCCCAGCGCCTCGATCCCGGCATTGTTGATCAGCAGCCTGACCTCGCCGAAATGCTCGTAGGTTTCGTGCGCCAGGCGGTCCAGCGCCGCGGGATCGCGCACATCGGTGGTGACCGGCAGAACCTCGGAGCCGGTCGCCGCCAGCTGGTCGGCAACCTCGTGAAGCCGGTCGGCCGCGATGTCCGCCAGCACCAGCCGCATGCCGAGATCGGCCGCCACATGGGCCAGGCCTTCGCCGATGCCACCCGCCGCTCCGGTGATGACCGCGACGCCTCCGCCGAGGATTTTCTGCGTGCTCATATCGTCCTCCCTTGCCAACCGCTGGAGCATCGCACGGCCGCGCGCCTGCTGTCCTATCCGGAAAAACCATTCAAGACAAATGTTTTTCCATGTGGTTTCCGGCTGAAAGGCGGACAACAAAAAAGCGGCGCCCCGAGGGACGCCGCTTTCCTGTAGCGCGAAGGGTGGTCTTGATCAGGCGCGCTGGCGCCGGCGGCGGACCGCGCCGAGGGCGGCGAGGCCGGCGCCCAGCAGAGCGAGCGTTCCGGGCTCGGGGGTCTGCTGCGTCTGGTTGCCGCCGGTCTGGTTGTTGGCGAAGTGATAGATCAGCGACGTATCGATTGCGAAGCCCGAGGCGGCGTTCGTCGAGGTGATCGTCACGTAGGAGATGTCACCCGCGGTGCTGGTGATACCGGCGAACGGCGCGGTGCCGAAGGCGGCGCTGTTGCGGCCGGTCGAGGTGCCGCTGTTCTGGATGCTGCCCAGCGCGACGCCCGCGGAGTTATAGGCCGTCACGGTGAAGGTGTAGCTGCCCGTCGCCGTGGTCTGGGCGTGCAGGCCGAAGCCGGTCACCGCGCCCGCGAAGGTCAGCGTGATCGAGTTGGAGCCGGTGGACAGCACCTTGACGCCGTCGTCGAAATCGCCGTTCCAGCGCTGGCCTTGGGTCAGGGGCGAGCCGGTCAGGCCGTTCTGATAGACGGTGAAGCCGTTGCTGGCGCCGTTGGTGACGGTCACCTTCTCATTATTGACCGTCGTCATGCTCGCGCCGTTGGCGACGGATGAGTTGTTGATCGACGAGTTGTTCTGGGCCAGCGAGAACTGGCCCCAGTCGACGTCGTCCCGGATGCCGATGACGCCGCCGGTGTTGGCGTTCGTATAGGCGCCCGAGTCCGTATACGTGGCGATCGTCGCGTTGGCGGCGCCGGCCGCGAACATCAGCCCGCCCGCCGCGATCACGCCCAGGAGTGATTTCAAGAACATTTCGAAGCCCTCGCGTTACATCAAATCTTTGCGGGTTGCTGCCGCATGGCCGTCCATATGCATGTCGCGTGCCAAAAATTTTATCGATTAAGATTCAATGCGTTAAAACTTTGACCAGGTTCGCTGGGATAAAGTTGTAAAACATTCCGACAGGCGCCGTCCACGATTCGCACGGCCGCCTGCAGCGGGGGATCGCGTCGTGCGACCGGACATTATAAAAGTTCATTGTCCTAGTAATAAGTGTCCATTGGGTCGCCCGCGGATTTTATCCGGATGAAGTTTGTGCCCTGTGGCGCGGCTTGCCGACGTTGTTTTACATTTCTCTACATTTCTACACGCCGCGGTCGGACGTCTTGCCGATACAAATGGGATTCGTATTTCACTTTGATTGGGCGGGATTGCGGGAATCCCGGTGAAAACCGTGAAAATTCTTGACTTCAATCCTAACCTAAACTTTATATCCGGCCGGCCATCATGACCTTCGAAGGGCGATCGGGATGGGCGGTATTTTCCACGGATATGTCGCCAGTGCGTTTCAGCCGGCGCGCCATGTCTTCTTTATAAGGCACCGGGAAAATGCATAAAATTTGTCAGTAAATCTTACAATCTACCTGATCCATCCTTTAGGGTGGTTCGTAAACCCTAACAATTCCGACTGAATCCATAGGTTGGCGCGATTCTTGCATAACAAGGGCGCGTGTTCTGGAATGGACCATGCGCCGGGCGACAAGCCTGTTCGGCGCACCGCAGTGAGGCAATGAGAGTTATGCGTAAAACCAGCATCGCGGTTAATTCGTCGAAGCCCGCCGCCAGGCCTTCGCTTGCCCGCCAGCGCCTTCTGCTCGCTCTGCTCGCATTTTCCAGCCTGACCAGCGGCGGCACCGCGCTCGCCGCCGGCGGCGCGTTGCCCACCGGGGGCCATTTCGTCGGCGGCTCGGGCGCCATCACCCAGGGCGGCAACCACCTGACCGTCAACCAGTCGAGCCAGCTGGGCATTATCAACTGGCAGAGCTTTTCGATCGGCAAGGGCAATTCGGTCGCCATCAATAACGGCAAGGGCGCGACCCTCAACCGCGTGACCGGCGCCGACATGAGCACGATCGCCGGATCGCTCAAATCGACCGGGTCGGTCTATATCGTCAACCAGGCCGGCGTGCTGGTCACCTCCGGCGGCCGGGTCACCACCAACGGCACCTTCGTCGCCTCGTCGCGCGACGTGTCCAATTCGGCCTTCATGGCCGGCGGCAAGATGGTGGCCTCGGGCGATTCGTCCGGGACGGTCGAGAATCAGGGCACGATCACCTCGAACAACGGCGACGTCGTTCTGGTCGGCAAGTCGGTGTCGAACAGCGGCACGATCAGCGCGGCCAACGGCAGCGCGACGCTGGCCGCCGGCGACAAGGTGCTGCTCCAGGCCAGCGGCGACGACGCGGTTCTGGTCAATGCCGGCAGCGGCGACGTCACCAATACCGGCACGGTCCAGGCGGCGCAGGTCGCGCTCAATGCCAAGGGCGGTAATGTCTATGCGCTCGCGGTCAATGACGGCGGCGTCATCCGCGCCACCGGCACGGCTACCAAGGACGGCCGTGTCTACCTGACCGCCGGCGACGATGTGACCGTGAACGCCGCGACCGTCACGGCAACCAATGCGAACGGTTCCGGCGGCAGGGTCGAGGTGACCGGCCAGACCGTCAGCATCGGCGCCAAGACCAGGATCTCCGCGAACGGCGCCGGCAAGGCCGCCGGCGGCACGGTGCTGATCGGCGGCGACCGCCACGGCGGGCAGGACCGTTCCGATGCGCTGTCCAAGACGGCGATCGCCAACGCCCAGACGACCAACATCGCGGCGACCGCGACGATCTCGGCCGACGGCGGCGGTAGCGGCAATGGCGGCAATGTCGTCATCTGGTCGAACGAGACGACGAACTTCGCCGGCCATATTTCGGCCAAGGGCGGTGCGAGCGGCGGCGATGGCGGCCAGGTCGAAGTATCGAGCGAGGGCCTGCTCGGCTTCACCGGCAATGTGTCCACCCTGGCGCGGCGCGGCAAGACGGGCATGCTGCTGATCGATCCGTCGGACGTGACGATCTATAGCAGCACCGACAATACCCATCCGACCCCCAGCTCGTCGTTCATCCTGAACACGACGATCGACACGATGCTGGCGTCGAACAATGTCACCATCAACACCAGCGGCACCGGCGGCAGCGGCGACATCCATCTCGGCACCGCCGGCGGCACGGGCGGTTCCAACGCGGCCCCGATCTTCTGGAGCTCGGGCAACAGCCTGACGCTCAGCGCCGACCGGCTCATCGACATGCCCGGCGGCAACCCGAGCACCAGCACGGGCGGCGCGAATCTCGGCAATGGCGGCGCCGATGCCGGCATTCTGATCAACTCGCTGGGCAGCGGCGCGCTCACGCTGACGGCCGCCGGCACCGGCCTGCCCGCCGCGGCGACGGTGATCAGCATCACCGGCAACATCGCGGCCCACGGCGGCACGATCAGCTTCATCTCCAGCAGCGGGACCTACCGTATCGAAGGCGGCAACGGCCAGACCGTTTCCAACACCACCGATAACGGCGCCGGCAAGATCGTCTTCCAGGCGGACCAGGTCCGGCTCGGCACGGGCTCCGGCCCGACGACGACGGTCACCACGCCGGGCGAGGTCGATATCGTGCCGACGACGGCGGGGGCTGTTCAGGTCGGCGACATCGATACCGGCGGCGCTTTCTTCAACGACGACAATACGACGCTGTTCCGCAGCGAAGACGTCGTCAACGTCACCGCCAATCTTCTGGTGATCGGCAGCACGAGCACGACCTCGCTGTCGTTCGTGACGGCAAATCCCACCGCCGAAACCAACGGAACCAACAACGGCTTCTCGGTATTCGACGCTGCCTTCGTCAACAATCTGAAACTCGTCACCAGCTCCTCGGGCACCGTCACTCAGGACGCCGCGACGGGCATCATCGTCAACGACGCGGCCGGGTCCCTGGCGTCCGGCGCCGGCGGGCTGGCAATCCAGACCGGGACCGTCGCGCTCAACAGCAAATTCAACTCCGTCGGTTCCATCGCGTTCAACACCACGGGCGGCAATATTTCCTTCGCGGTGGCGCCCAGCCCCGACAATACCCTGGTTGTCGGCACGGTTGCCGGCATCAGCGGCATCACCACCTCGGGCGGGACGCACACCGTCACGCTGGCGGTCGACAGCGATACCGTGACCCAGTCGAGCGGCGCCGCAAACGCGATCGCCCCGACCAGCGGCACGCTCAATCTCGAGCTGACGACGCCGTCGGGCGGCACCGCGTCCAGCTTCACGCTGGACAACCCCGCCAACAAGGTGACGACGGTCGGCGCCAACGTGTCGGACCTGACCCTCTACAGCAATGTGAACCTCAGCACCGGCACCGTCGGTTCGACCACCGGCGTCTCCGGAACCGGCGACATCAAGATCGTCGATAACGGCCAGCTGACCATCGGCAGCGGCGCCGGGATCGCGACCACCGGCGGCAATATCCAGGTCGAGGACCAGACCTTCGTCAACAGCGATGCCGGCAACGCCTTCTCCGCCGGCAGCGGCAAGACCTGGCGCGTCTATTCCCAGGATCCGACCTTGGACAGCGCCAATACCGCGGCGCTCAGCTATTCTTTCGTCCAGTACAACGCTGCGAATTCCTACGGAACGCCGTTCTCGACAGCGGACGCCGCGCTGAACGTGGCAGCGACCGGCAACGGCTTCCTCTTCACGACCGCACCGACGGCCTCGGTGACGGCGAGCGGCACGTTCAACAAGACCTATGACGGCACCAACGCCGTTACCCAGACGATCGGGAACTCGATCTATGGCACCCCGAGCGGGCTGATCAACAACGACCAGGCCGTCCTCACCGCCCTGTCGGACACCAACGCGACCTATTCGACGAAGAACGCCGGCACCAACCTCACCATCACCCTCTCGCAGACGCCGGGCTTTGCGTCCTTCAAGGACAGCAACAATGTGGCCGTCTATGGATACCAGACGAGCGTCACCACCACGGTGAAGGGCACGATCAGCCCGCTGGACGTGACGGTCAGCGGCTCGCGCACCTATGACGGGACGACCGGCGCCTCGGGCACGATCCTGACGGTCAGCGGCGAGATCGGCGGCGATCCGGTCCTGACCGTGACGGGCAGCGGCTCGGTGGCGAACAAGAATGTCGGCACGTCGAAGAGCATCACCAACCTCGGCACGCTGGCGCTCTCGGGCACCGGCGCGGGCAACTACAATATCGCCAGCGGCACGCTGACGATCACCCCGCTGGACGTGACCGTGACCGGCTCGCGCGTCTATGACGCCACCGCCACCGCGTCGGGCAGCGACCTCGCCGTTGTCGGGGAGATCGTGGGCGATCCGACTCTGACCGTGACCGGCAGCGGCTCGGTCGCGAACAAGAATGTCGGTAACTCCAAGACTATCTCCAATCTCGGCACGCTGGCGCTCTCGGGCACCGGCGCCGGCAACTACAATCTCGTCAGCGGCACGCTGACGATCACGCCGCTGGGGCTGACGCTGACGGGCACCCGCACCTATGACGGCACCACCACGGCCGACAGCTCGATCCTGACGCTGAACGGCGAGCTCGGCGGCGACGGCGTGCTGACGCTGACCGGCAGCGGCTCGGTTGCGAACAAGAATGTCGGCACGTCGAAGACCATCACCGACGTCAGCGGCTATGGCCTCACCGGCACCAACGCGGGCAATTACAGCATCGCCAGCGGCACGCTGACCATCACCCCGCTGGACGTGACGGTGACCGGTTCGCGGTCCTATGACGGCACGACCGGGGCCGCCGGCACGGTCCTGACGGTCAGCGGCGAGATCGGCGGCGATCCCACCTTGACGGTCACCGGCTCGGGCTCGGTCGGCAACAAGAATGTCGGCAACTCGAAGAGCATCACCAATCTCGGCACACTGGCGCTCTCTGGCACCGGCGCGGGCAACTACAATATCGCCAGCGGCACGCTGACGATCACGCCGCTGGACGTGACGGTGACCGGCTCGCGCACCTATGACGGCACCACGACGGCCGACAATTCCTACCTCTCCGTGGTCGGCGTGATTTCGGGTGACCCGACCCTGACGGTGACCGGCAGCGGCTCTGTCGCGAACAAGAATGCCGGGACGTCGAAGAATATCTCCAACCTCGGCACGCTGGCCCTCTCGGGCACCGGCGCCAGCAACTACAACCTTGCCAGCGGCACGCTGACGATCACCCCGCTGGACGTGACGGTGACGGGCAGCCGCACCTATGACGGCACCACCGGCGCCGCGGGCACGATCCTGACGGTCAGCGGCGAGATCGGCGGCGATCCCACCCTGACGGTCACCGGCTCGGGCTCGGTCGGCAACAAGAATGTCGGCACGTCGAAGAGCATCTCCAGCCTCGGCACGCTGGCCCTCTCGGGCACCGGCGCGGGCAACTACAATATCGCCAGCGGCACGCTGACGATCACCCCGCTGGACGTGACGGTGACCGGCTCGCGCACCTATGACGGCACCACCACCGCCTCCGGCGGCATCCTGGCGGTCGTCGGCGAGATCACGGGCGACGGCGCGCTGACCGTGACCGGCAGCGGTTCTGTCGCGAACAAGAATGTCGGGAATTCGAAGAGCATCACCGATGTCAGCGGCTATGGCCTCACGGGCACCAATGCCGGCAACTACAACATCGTCAGCGGCACGCTGACGATCACGCCGCTGGGGCTGACGGTGACGGGCAGCCGCACCTATGACGGCACCACCACGGCCGACAGCTCGGTCCTGACGCTGAACGGCGAGCTCGTGGGCGACGGCACGCTGACGCTGACCGGCAGCGGTTCCGTCGGCAACAAGAATGTCGGAACCTCGAAGACCATCACCGACGTCAGCGGCTATGGCCTCACGGGCGCCAATGCCGGCAACTACAGCATCGCCAGCGGCACGCTGACGATCACCCCGCTGGACGTGACCGTGACGGGCACGCGCACCTATGACGGCACCACCGGGGCCGCCGGCACGATCCTGACGGTGGTCGGCGAGATCGGCGGCGATCCGGCGCTGACGGTGACCGGCAGCGGCTCCGTCGGCAACAAGAATGTCGGGACGTCGAAGACCATCTCCAACCTCGGCACGCTGGCCCTCTCGGGCACCGGCGCGGGCAACTACAATCTCGCCAGCGGCACGCTGACGATCACCCCGCTGGACGTGACGGTGACGGGCACGCGCACCTATGACGGCACCACCGGCGCCTCGGGCACGATCCTGAGCGTGGTGGGCGAGATCGGCGGCGATCCGGCGCTGACGGTGACCGGCTCGGGCTCGGTCGGCAACAAGAATGCCGGCACGTCGAAGAACATCTCCAATCTCGGCACGCTGGCCCTCTCGGGCACCGGCGCCGGCAATTACAATCTCGCCAGCGGCACGCTGACGATCACCCCGCTGGACGTGACGGTGGTCGGCACGCGCACCTATGACGGCACGGCCGGCGCTTCGGGCACGATCCTGACGGTGGTCGGTGAGATCGGCGGCGATCCGGCGCTGACGGTGACCGGCAGCGGCTCGGTCGGCAACAAGAATGCCGGCACCTCGAAGACCATCACCAATCTCGGCACGCTGGCCCTCTCGGGCACTGGCGCGGGCAACTACAGCATCGCCAGCGGCACGCTGACGATCACCCCGCTGGACGTGACGGTGGTGGGTTCGCGCACCTATGACGGCACCACCGGCGCCTCGGGCACGATCCTGAGCGTGGTGGGCGAGATCGGCGGCGATCCGGCGCTGACGGTGACCGGCTCGGGCTCGGTCGGCAACAAGAATGTCGGCAACTCGAAGAGCATCACCAATCTCGGCACGCTGGCCCTCTCGGGCACCGGCGCGGGCAATTACAATATCGCCAGCGGCACGCTGACGATCACCCCGCTGGACGTGACGGTGACCGGCACGCGCAGCTATGACGGGACCACCGGCGCCGCGGGCACGATCCTGACGGTGAACGGCGAGATCGTGGGCGACCCCACCCTGACGGTGACCGGCAGCGGCACGCTGGCGAGCAAGAACGCCAGCTCGACGCCCACCAACATCTCCAATCTGGGCTCGCTGGCGCTCACGGGCACCGGCGCCAGCAACTACAACCTCGTCAGCGGCACAGTGACGGTCACGCCGCTGGGCGTGACCGTCACTGGCACGCGCGCCTATGACACCACCAAGAACGCGCCCGGCAACATCCTGAGCGTGGTGGGCGAGATCTCCGGCGATCCGGCGCTGACCGTGACCGGCAACGGCATGGTGGCGGACCCGAATGCCGGGTCGAACAAGAACATCACCAACCTCGGCACGCTGGCCCTCTCGGGCTCCGGCTCGGGCAATTACCAGATCATCAGCGGCACGCTGACGATCACGCCCGCGGACGTGACGGTCGTCGGCTTCAACGGCACGCGCGTCTATGACGGCATGACCGACGCCAACAGCTCGATCCTGACCTTGACCGGCATCATGGGCGGCGACCAGGTCGGCATCACCGGCACCGGCGTCCTGGCCAGCAAGAATGTCGGCAAGGAGACGGTCACCGGTATCGGCACGCTGGCGCTGACCGGCGCCGACAAGAACAACTATCAGATCGTGGTCGGGCGGCCGGATACCTATGTGATCGTCACCCCGGCGACGCTGACGATCAATGCCGTCACCCAGACCAAGGTGTTCGACGGCACGGCGATTTCGAACATGACGCCGACGGTGGCCGGGCTGCAGACCGGCGACAGCATCATCGGCACGCTGACGCAGGTCTACGACTCGCGCAACGTCCAGGGCACCAACAAGAGCACGCTGTCGGTGAACAACTTCACCGGCGTCAATGACGGCAACGGCGGCAACAACTACACCGTCGTCATCAACACCGCGAAGGGCACGATCACGCCGGAAAGCATCGTCATCTCGGCGGTGACCGACACCAAGGTCTATGACGGGACGACGACCTCGACCGGCACGCCGACCCTGACCGATGGCACGCTCTATAACGGCGACACGCTGACCGGCCTGGCCCAGGCCTTCAACTCGAAGGACGTGCTGGGCACCAACAAGAGCACGCTGACGATCGGCGCCGGCTACACGCTGACCAACGCCGGCAACTACAGCGTGACCCTGAAGACCGCCAAGGGCACGATCACGCCGCTGGCGATCGACGCGACCGGCACGCGCGTCTATGACGGCACGCCGGACGTGGACGGCTCGATCCTGACGATCACCAACCTGGTCGGCGGCGACACGGTCGGCATCACCGGCACCGGCACGTCGTCCAGCCCGCATGTCGGCACGCACGACATCACCGGCGGCGACCTGGTGCTGACCGGCCCCGACGCGCACAACTACACGCTGACCGGCGGCTCGGAGACGGTGAAGATCACCCCGTTCGCGGTGATCCTGACCGGCACCCGCGTCTATGACGGCGAGACGGACGGCGACAGCGGCATCCTGTCGGTGACCAACGCCTTCGCCGGCGACCAGGTCCTCGTGACCTCGGGCACCAGCACGATCATCAGCAAGAATGTCGGCGACGAGAAGATCACCGATTTCGGCACGCTGACCTTGGGCGGCACCTCGGCCGGGGACTACACGCTGGTCGGCGCCAAGGGCAATGTGATCGTGACGCCTGAGCAGATCACGGTGACGGCGGTGCCCGGCACCAAGACCTATGACGGGACGACGACCTCGGACGGGACCCCGATCGTCACCACCGGCACGATCTTCACCGGCGATAACGGCAACTTCATCCAGACCTACGGCAGCCAGCATGCCGGCAACAACGTCACGCTGACCCCGTCGGGCTCGGTCAATGACGGCAATGGCGGCAAGAACTACATCGTCACCTATGTGCCGATCACGGACGGGATCATCAATCCGCTCCCGGTCAACCTGACCGGCACGCGGCCGTTCGACAACGGCACGGACGCCAACTCGGGCATCCTGACGATCACCAACCTGGTCCCCGGCGACAGCGTCGCCGTGGGCGGCACCGCCGGCACGGTCATCTCGCCCAATGTCGGGCCCGAGACGATCACCGACTTCACCGGGCTGACATTGGGCGGCCCCTCGGCCGGCGACTACACGCTGGTCGGCGCGACCGGTGTCGTCAACATCACGCCGGCGTCCACGCCCAGCAATCCGAACAATCAGATCGACAACCAGACGGCGTCGGGCAAAGGGGCCCAGTTCAGCGTGGCAAGCTCCGGCATCATCACCATCCAGCCGCAGCAGAACGGCGTCGTGACCGGCACCATCGCCACGATCGACGGCACCGACTATCACCCCGACAGCCAGCTGGGCTGCACGCTGGGCGCGGCGGGATGCATCCAGAACGGCGTCGCGCCGAGCAATACCGGCGCGCCGCAATAATGGAGGGGTTGATTTATTCCACTGGATATATCAGTGGTGGGCGCATCGGTCGCGGTCCAATGCTTTGACAATAAATCTATAATTTTCGACTAGATTAACCTGGGATGCACTAAAGCGATGAATTCGTCTTCCCGCATCATGCCCAAGAGGGTCATCGGCTCGGTGATGCTGCTCGGCGGCGCCGTCTATCTGCCGGCGCTCTGTGCCATGGCCGATCCGTACACCACCCCGGCGCGTGAGCAGATGGTGCTGGCCCAGGCCACATCGTCGCCCAATACCAATCCGCAGATACTGCCCCAGGCGGCGCCGGCGATCCCCGGCGCGTCGGAGAGCAGGATCGAGGGAGCGCCGGCTCCGGCGGCGCAGACCGCGGCATCGCCGGCCGACGACAAGGTGATCCTGCCCAACCTCAAGGGCCTGGTGTTCATCGACAATATCAACGCGCTGAAAAAGGGCGGCGCCAGCGGCTCGGGTGTCAATACCGGCAACCTGACGATGCTGGACGACAAGGAGATCCGCGACCAGCTGGACGGCTTCATCGGCAAGCCTCTGACCCAGGGCTCGGTGCAGCAGCTGGGCACGATCATCGCCGAATGGTACCGGCAGAAGAAATATCCCTTCGTCGACGTGTCGGTTCCCGCCGGCCAGGACGTGACCAACGGCGTGGTCCAGGTCGTGGTCGCCGAATCGCGCATGGGCAAGCTCATGACGCGCGGCAACTACTGGTTCTCCGACAATCTGCTGAAGCGCAACGTGCGGGTGCAGCCGGGCGAGCGGATCAATATCGGCGATCTGGAAGAGGACAAGAACTGGATCAACCAGAACCCGTTCCGGCTGGTCAACATCGTCGCCAGCCGCGGTGACGAGGCGGGCGTGACCGACCTCACCATCGACACGGTGGTGGAGAAGTTCCCGGTCCGCGGCTATGTCGGCTATGCCAATTCCGGCACGCCGCTGCTGGGCCATGACCGGTGGAACATGGGCTTCATCTGGGGCAACGCCGCCTGGAACGACGACCAGTTCTCCTATCAGTTCCAGTCCAGCAACGATTTCTGGCACAGCCGCCCCGAGCAGTTCGGGAAAGAGCCCGATCCGCAGTTCCGCAGCCACACGATGAACTATGCCATGGCGCTGCCCTGGCGCGACAAGATCATCGTCTATGGCTATTACATCGAGGCGACGCCGAAGTTCGACGATCCGGTTTCCCACCTGCTGGGGGCGTTGCAGACGGGTGAGGACGCATCGGCGGGCATCCGCTATTCCGGCCGGCTGCCCTCGACCCGGAAGTTCGACGAGCATTACGAGATCGGCTACGAGTTCAAGACCAGCAACAACAACCTGGTCTTCCAGGCCTTCCCCACCCTGGGTGCGGCCGGCGTGACGACCGAGGTCGACCAGTTCGTCTTCGAATACGACGCCACCGAGCGCGACGATTACGGCCAGACCGAGTTCTCCAATTCGATCGTCTGGAGCCCCGGCGGCCTCGGCAACGGCAATCGCAGCATCCTGTACCAGCTACAGACGGCCGATCCGTCGATCCGCAACCATTACGTCTACGATCACGTCGTGCTGACCCGCGTCACCGGCCTGCCGCTGGGCAGCGACCTGGCGAAGAGCCTCGGCTGGTTCGGCGGCGTCACCGCGGTCACCAAGCTGGTCGCCCAGGTCTCGGACGGGAACCTGCTGCCCAGCGAGCAATTGGGCGCCGGCGGTGCGGCCAGCGTGCGCGGCTATGACGAGCGCGCGGCGAACGGCGCCGACGGCATCCTGCTCAGCCAGGAATTCCGCACGCCGGCCTTCAGCCTGGCCAAGGCGCTGCTGCACACCAACAGCCCGTGGAACGACGAGACACAGCTGGGCATCTTCTACGATTTCGGCAGCGTCTACGACGTGCATCAGGTTCCGTTCACGCCGTCCAGCATCCAGCTGTCCAGCGTCGGCATGGGCTTCCACCTGCTTGCCGGGCCGGATCAGAATGTCCGTATCGACCTCGATTACGGCTTCCAGCTGCATAAGCTGCCGGGGGCCTCGAACGACAGCCAGTACGGCCATATCGCGGTCACGCTCGCCAACTAGCCGCTTGCGGGCGCACCGGCTTTTGCCCCAGATTCCAGGACTATAGACGTCCCGAGTCGGGGGAGGCCCGTGTGGCCCGGTTGACCGCGCTGCTTGCGCTTTTCCTTATGCTGGTCTTGTCCGGACCGGCGGCTCTGGCCGCCGACCAGTCCCAGGCTGCGCCCACCGACAGCGCAAAGGCGAAACCGGCAAAGCCGGCCGACAGGACCAAGGCAGCCAAGCCCGCCGACAAGGCGAAGACCGCGAAGAAGCCGCCAGCAAAGGTGCCGACGGTGAAGGCGCCGGCGGCAAAGCCGGCCCAGCCGGTTCCCGCCCCCGTGCCGGTCCCGCCGCAAGAGGCCAAGCCGGCGGAGAAGGCCGATGCCGCCAAGCCCGACGCCAAGGCCGGCCCCCGCTTTGCCGCGCTGCGGGCTGAGAAGGTCTATCTGCGGGCCGGGCCCGGGCCGGACTTCCCGATTCAATGGGTGTTCGTCCGCCGCGGCCTGCCGGTTGAGATCCTGGCCAATTTCGACATCTACCGGAAAATCCGCGACAGCGAGGGCACTATCGGCTGGGTCAACCAGCAGCTGCTCAGCAGCCGGCGCACCGTGCTGGTTGCCGGCGAAATCCGCGCGCTGCACGGCGATCCCAAGGACACCAGCGACGTCGTCGCCCGGCTGGAGCCGGGCGTCATCGCCTCGGTCTCCAAATGCGACCCGATCTGGTGCGAGGTGAAGGCCGGCGGCTACAAAGGCTGGCTGAAACGCGCCGAAGTCTGGGGCCTGGAGCCGGACGAGGTGATTCAGTAGCGAAGAAGTTTTATCCACAGATTACGCAGATTAACGCAGATTATGATTTTCGCTGCGCGGCTTCCCGCCGCCGAAGGCGGTAGCATTCGGATTTAATCTGCGAAATCTGCGTTAATCTGCGGATAGATATCTTAAGTGATATCCACCCTGAGCCGGGTCAGCTTGGATGTCTCGATCTTCCAACCGGCGTCGGTCTTGCGGTAGGTCTCGTGGTAGTGGCCATAACCGTGCAGCGTCTTCACCGCGGCGCCTTCGGGCCATTTCAGGATATCCTCCATCGCCCAGATGCCTTTCGCACTGCTGGGGGAGGTGATCTCGATTTCCGGCATGTGGCCGTGATGGACCGTGACCAGTTCCAGCACCGCGTTGCGGATGAAGGCCATGATGTTGGGGGCGCCGACCACCAGCGCGGTCGCCGCCTTGCTCTTGTCCGCTGCCTCGCCGCGCATGTCGAGCTCGGCGGTGTCGGAGAACACGGCCTGGAGTCCCGCCCAGTTCTTGGTGTCCATGCTGCGGAAATAGCGCGCCTTCAGCTGCTTGATCTCCTCGATGGCGGTCAGGCGTTCGATTTCGGTCAACACGGCAATTCCTCCCTTTGCGGTTTCGCGTAGTCTTAGGGGCTGGCGGTCCGGCGCGCGAATGAATAGTTTGCGCGTGACCAATTCCGCCGGGGCCAGGGATCCCGGACGATCTGCTTAGGGAAGGACGTTTTCATGGCTGCGAAAAGCCGCAAGGTCATCATCACGTGCGCCGTCACCGGCTCGATCCACACGCCGTCGATGACGCCCCATCTGCCGATCACACCCAACGAAATCGCCGATGCCGCGATCGGCGCGTGGGAGGCGGGGGCCTCGGTGCTCCACTTGCATGTGCGGGACCCGCAGACCGGTAAGCCGTCGCCCGATCCGAAGCTGTTCATGGAGTTCCTGCCGCGGGTGAAGCAGTCGACCGACGCGGTCGTCAACATCACCACCGGCGGCGGCCACGGCATGAGCCTGGACGAGCGTATCGCCGCCGCCATGGCGACCAAGCCGGAAATGGCGTCGCTGAATATGGGCTCGATGAATTTCGGCCTGTTCCCGGCGCTGGACAAGCCGCGTGAGTGGAAGCACGAGTGGGAGCCGGCCTATCTCGAGATGACGCGGGACTTCATCTTCCGCAACACCTTCAAGGATATCGAATATGTGCTGAAGACCCTCGGCGAGGGCTGCGGCACGAAGTTCGAGTTCGAGTGCTACGATATCGGCCATCTCTACAACCTGGCCCATTTCCTCGATCGCGGACTGGTGAAGGGGCCGCTCTTCATCCAGTCGATCTTCGGCATCCTGGGCGGCATCGGCGCCGACGTCGAAAACCTCATGCATATGCGGCGCATCGCCGACAAATTGTTCGGCGACCAGTATCAATGGTCGGTGCTGGCCGCAGGGCGCCACCAGATGAACTTCGTCACCCAGGCCGCGATCATGGGCGGCAATGTGCGTGTGGGCCTGGAAGACAGCATCTATATCGGCAAGGGCACGCTGGCCGAGAGCAACGCCCAGCAGGTCGCCAAGATCCGCCGCATCCTTGAGGATCTGAGCCTGGAGATCGCCACGCCGGCCGAGGCGCGCGAATATCTGGGCCTCAAGGGCGCGGATCAGGTTGGGTTCTAAGTAAGAGGGATTAAGGGAAATGGCAGGTCTTTATTTCGACGAGTTCGAGATCGGGCAGAAGTTCGTTCACGACATCCGCCGCACGGTGACGGAGACGGATAATCTTCTGTTCACCACGCTGACGCACAACCCGCAGCCGCTCCATCTCGATGTCGAGTTCTGCAAGGAAAACAGCGAGTTCGGTGAGATTCTGGTCAACAGCATCTTCACCTTCGGTCTGATGATCGGCGTCTCGGTCGGCGACACCACGCTGGGCACCACGGTCGCCAATCTGGGCATGGACGGGGTCAAGTTCCCAAAGCCCGTGCGCCTCGGCGACACGTTGCGCAGCGAGACGGTGGTGCTGGAAAAGCGGGAGAGCAAGTCGCGCCCGAATGACGGCATCGTCGTGTTCGAGCATCGCAGCTTCAACCAGAAGGGCGAGGAAGTCGCCTATTGCCGGCGCTCGGCGCTGATGAAGAAGAAGCCGGCATGATCCCGCGCTCCCTGCTGTTCGCCCCGGCCGACAGCGAACGCAAGATGGAAAAGGCGTCGGCCTCCGGCGCCGACGTCGTGATCCTCGATCTGGAGGATTCGGTTTCTGCGGCGCAGAAGCCGATCGCGCGCGAGATGGCGCAGGCCTTCCTGAAGGCCAATCCCGACCGGTCGAAGCGCCAGCTCTGGGTCCGCATCAACCCGATCGACACGCCGATGGGGCTTCAGGACCTGGCCGGTGTGATTGGCGGCGCGCCGGATGGCATCATGCTGCCGAAACCCGATTCCGGCGCGGACATCACGACGCTCTGCCATTACCTCTCGGCGCTGGAGGCGGCGCACGGCCTGCCCCAGGGCGGCATCAAGATCATCCCGGTGGCGACCGAGACCGCCAAGGCGATGTTCGCACTCGGCACCTATGTCGGCGCCAGCCCGCGCATGACCTTGATGACCTGGGGGGCGGAGGACATCGCCGCGGTGGTCGGCGCCAGCGCCAATCGCGATGCCGATGGCCGCTACGATCCGCTCTATGAGCTGGCCCGGACCTTGTGCCTGGCCGGCGCGGCGGCGGCGGATGCGGCGCCGATCGACACGGTCTATGTCAATTTCCGCAATCCGGCGGGTCTGGAAGAGGAATGCCTGCGCGTCCGCCGCGCCGGCTTCCAGGGCAAGATCGCGATCCATCCGGACCAGATCCCGATCATCAACGCGGCCTTCACGCCGACGGAAGCGGAGATCGCCCATGCCGAGAAGATCATCGAGGCGTTCGACAGCAACCCGGCCCTCGGCACGGTCGGCATCGACGGCAAAATGTACGACATGCCGCATCTGAAATTGGCGCGGAAGGTGAAGGCCGCCGCGGTGCGGCTCGGCGTCTCAGCTTAAGAAAACCAGGAGGAAATCATGGCGTTCAGTGGACATAAGATTCTCGTCACCGGCCCGACCGGCCAGGTCGGCTTCGTCGTCGCCCAGGCGCTGGCCAAGCAGGGCAACGAGGTATGGGGCGTCGCCCGCTTCTCCGACGAGAAGAAGAAGAAGGTGCTTGAGGATGCCGGCGTGAAATGCGTCTCGGCCGACCTGGGCGATGGCGATTTCTCGTCGATCCCGAAGGATTTCGACTATGTCGTGCATCTGGGCGTCTTCCGCGCGGCGGGTGACGATTTCGACCTCGACTTCCGCAGCAATGCCGAGGGCACGGGCCTGCTGATGAGCCATTGCCGCGCGGCCAAGGGCTTCCTCGCCTGCTCGACCACCGGCGTCTATGAGTCGGTCGGCCGCAACCTGCTCAAGGAAACCAGCGAGCTGGGCGACAATCATCGCTCGATGATGACCACCTACTCGATCACCAAGATCGCGACCGAGGCGGTGGTGCGTTTCGCTGCGCGCGAGTTCAACCTGCCGACCATCATCACCCGGCTCTGCGTGCCCTACGGCAACAATGGCGGCTGGCCCTATTACCACCTGCTGATGATGAAGCACGGCACGCCGATCCAGCTGCAGCCAGACAAGCCGTCGCTCTATTCGCTGATCCATGAGGACGACATCGTCGCCTCGATCCCGTCGCTGCTGCAGGCGGCTTCGGTCCCGGCCAACATCGTCAATTGGGGCGGCCCCGAAGCAGTGTCGATCGAGGATTGGAGCGCCTATCTAGGCGAGCTGACCGGCGCCAAGCCGGTGATCGAGTACACCGAGAAGGGCCCGCTGGAGAGCGTCGTGGTCGACACCACCAAGCTGTTCTCGATCGCGCCGAAGTTCAAGACCAACTGGAAAGACGGCTTCCGCCGCATGGTCGAGGCCAAGCATCCGGACTGGCTGGTCTGAGCAATCTGGCGGGAGGGGCTGATGCGCTCAGCCTCTCCCCGTCAGAACGGTATCGATATTTCCGCCGGCGGGCGGATGGTCGTGCGCCGCATGAAACGGACCTGCTCGGCCGGGAACCGGTCGCGGCGATGGATCACGCGCGCATTGTCCCACAGCACGGCGTCGCCCGGCCGCCAGCGGTGTTCGTAAACCAGATCGGCGTTCGTGATCGCCGCCGTCAGTTCTTCCAGCAGTTCCGTGCTCTCCGCGTCGGCCAGGCCCTCGATGTGGGTCACGACGGTCGGCGCCAGATAGAGGCTCTTGCGCAAGGTTATCGGGTGGGTCCGCACGATCGGGTGGGATTCGATCCGGGTGCTGCGGCGGCGCTGGAACTCGTCTGTTTTCAGCCCATAGGTCATGGTGACCTTGCCGTGGTCATGCACCGCCCTTAAATGCGCGATCCGCTGCTTCGTCGCCTCCGGCAGGCGATCGTACGCCGCCGCCGCATCCGCCCAATAGGTGTTGCCGCCCGATGCGGGCACCTCGACCGCGAACAGCAGCGAACCGAG
>Ga0105238_10000505_pt1 | contig 41099 bp, 42 predicted proteins | sample KBSC34metaG_FD_81526 | JGI IMG/M metagenome (GOLD analysis project Ga0105238, IMG submission 81526) | Corn rhizosphere microbial communities from Kellogg Biological Station, Michigan, USA - KBS C3-4 metaG | ecosystem: Host-associated > Plants > Roots > Rhizosphere > Soil | place: Michigan, USA...
GCAGCATCACCAGCAACAGCAGCAGCGGGGCGGCACCGCCCAGCATCAGCACGCTGCGCCAGCCCCACAGCGGGATCATCCACGCCGCCAGAAAACCACCCAGCGCTGCGCCCAGCGGGAAGCCGCAGAACATGGCATTGGTCAGCATGGCGCGGCGCGCGGCCGGGCTGTATTCACTGGTGAGCGTGACCGCATTGGGCATGGCCGCGCCCAGGCCCAGGCCGGTCAGGAAGCGCAGGATGGTCAGCTCCTGCAGGTTGCCGGCGAAGGCCGAGCCAAGGCAGGCCACGCCCATCACCAGCACCGACAGCAGCAGGATCTTGCGGCGGCCGTAGCGGTCAGCCAGGGGACCGGAGGTCAGCGCACCGGCGGCCAGTCCGAACAACGCGGCGCTCAACACGGGAGCCAGGTCCGGCTTGGCGATGCCCCAGTCCTTGAGCAGCGAGGGGGCGATGAAGCCGATGGCGGCGGTGTCGAAGCCGTCCAGCAGGACGACGAAGAAGCACAGCGCGAAGATCAGCCATTGATAGCGCGAGAAGGGTTCGCGGTTGATGAACGCCTGGACGTCCAGGGCAGGGGTTTCTGGTCTCATGTCTCTCTCTTCTGGATATTGGGGGGTACGGCTGTTTTATTTTTTGTGCGAAAAGTATAAAACAATGCAGAAGTTATTTGTGCGGTCAGTGCGCATATGTGCGGTTAGCGAACACAATCGTGTTTTGTGAAAGAAAACACAAAGGCCCCCGCCCGTCGGGCTGGCGCGGGCAGGGGGGATGGGAGCGGTGAAGGAAACTGTCCGAAAACCCAAGCCAGCCATGGGCGCTGGCGTCAGGCGGTTCTGCTCAGGGGGTGCGGATATGATCGATCAGGGCGATGGTGGCTTCATCGGGGGGCGGCGTGAGCAGGCTGACGATGACCATGGCAGCCATCCCGACCGGGACGCCGAAGATGCCGGCCGAGATCGGCGCGATGTGGAACCATTGCCCGGCGGCACTGCCGCCGAAGGCGGGGTTGGTGTGCAGCATGTAATACACGCACATCAGGAAGCCGCAGACGATGCCGGCAATCGCGCCGGCCTGGTTGGCACGCTTCCAGAACACACCCAGTACCAGCGCCGGGAACAGCGTGGAGGCCGCCAGCGAGAAGGCCGCACCGACCATGGAGAGGATGTCGCCCGGTTTCAATGAAGCGGCGTAGGCCGCCAGCAGGGCCACCACCAGCAACAGCAGCTTGGAAATGGTCACGCGTTTTTGCGTGGAGGCGCTGGGGTCGACCACCTTGTAATACACGTCATGCGAGAGCGCGTTGGAGATGGTCAGCAGCAGTCCATCCGCAGTGGAGAGTGCTGCGGCCAGCCCGCCTGCCGCCACCAGTCCGGAGACGAAATACGGCAGGCCGGCGATCTCCGGCATGGCCAGCACGATGATGTCGCCATCCATGGAAATCTCGCCCAGCTGCACCAGGCCATCGCGATTGAGATCGTTGATGGAGACCAGTGGATTGAGCTTGTCCATGTTGGCCCAGTAATACACCCAGTCCGGCAGATGGCTGTAGCTGCTGCCCACCAGCGAAGTGTAGATGTCGTATTTCACCAGTACGGTGAGCGCCGGCACCGTGAGGTAGATCAGCATGATGAAGAACAGCGTCCAGAACACCGAACTGCGCGCGCCCGCCACGGTAGGCGTGGTGTAGTAGCGCATGAGGATGTGCGGCAGCGCCGCCGTACCCAGCATCAGGCAGAACACCAGCGCCAGGAAATTGTTGCGTTTGATGTCCGAGCTTTGCTGGTCGCGACCGGGGAAGGGTTCGGTCTGCGAGACCGGTGGCTGCGAACGTGCCAAGTTGGCCGCACGTGCTTCGGTCCATTTCCGCTCAGCCTCTTCGGGCGACTTGGGATAGGACGACAGCGCACGGCTGGCGGCCTTGATGTCGGCCAGCGACGCGTGGGTATCGCGCCGTACCTGGTCGGCCTGATTTTGCGCTTCGACCCGCCCATCGAGCCAGGATTGCGGCAGGCCCTTGAGCTTGCGGTCGTAGTCATCGGCGCGCGCCTGGAAGATCTTGCGCACTTCCTTTTCCTTCGGGTCGTCTTCCAGCTTGTGTTCCAGCGCCGAGAGCTTGGGCAGCACCGCGCCATAGGCCACCGGCGGCACGGGTACCGTCGCATGCTTGGCCGAGAGCCAGATCACCGGAATCAGGTAGGCGAACAGGATGATGATGTATTGCGCCACCTGGGTCCAGGTGATGGCGCGCATGCCGCCCAGGAAGGAGCACACCAGGATGCTGGCCAGCCCGAGGAAGATGCCGATGGAAAAATCGATGCCGGTGAAGCGCGAAGTGATCAGCCCCACGCCATAGATCTGCGCCACCACATAGGTGAAGGAGATCAGGATGGTGGCCGCCACGGCCAGGATGCGGATCACGTTGACCCCGTGGCTGCCGGGTTTGCCCGGATAGCGCGCGGCCAGGAAATCGGCGATGGTGTATTGCCCGAACTTGCGCAGGTAGGGCGCGATCAGCAGGGCCACCAGGACGTAGCCGCCGGTCCAGCCGAGGATGTAGGCCAGTCCGTCGAAGCCCTGCAGGTAGAGGCCGCCGGCCAGGCTGATGAAGGTCGCCGCCGAGATCCAGTCAGCGGCCGTGGCCATGCCGTTGAAGAGCGGCGGTACGCGCCGTCCGGCGACGTAGTATTCGGGCACGTCGGAGGTGCGGCAGACCACGCCGATGCCGGCATACAGGCCGATGGTGACGAACAGGAACAGGTAGCCGATCCACGAGCGCGGCATGCCCTCGCGCTCCAGGATGGCCAGCACGCACAGGAAGATGATGAAGCCCAGCGTATAGAAACCATAGTAGCGGCACAGCCGCCGGAAGAAGTCCTTGTTACTCTCCATGCCAGTGCTCGCCTTGTTCACGTCGGACCAGTTGTTCGATGCGGCGCATGCGGCGCACGTAGAGGACCACGATGGCCAGGTAGATCAGCATCATGCCCTGCGCGGCCATGTAGAAGGAGACCGGCCAGCCGAACAGGTGTACCCGGTCCAGTTCGCGTGCGAAGTAGATGAAGAAGAACGTGGCGGCGAACCACAGCACCAGCAGCCAGGCCGTCATGCGGCGGGTGCGGTGCCATTGGTTGCCGGGGTCCGGGGGAGGCGTGCCGTGGTCCATGTCAGGTGATGTCGTCGAAGAAGGGCGTGCGCGGCATCATGCGAAAGCTCACGCGAAAGAGGCTGCCCGGATATTTGGGATCGCTGCTGCGCGGATTGTGGGTGATCTCGACGATCGCCTCATGCTGCTGCGCGATCTCGCGCACGATGGCCAGGCCCAGACCGCTGCCGGTGCTGGGCGTGCCGAGGATACGATAGAAACGTTCGAACACGTTGGTGCGTTCGGCCACCGGAATGCCGGGGCCGTTGTCTTCCACTTCGAGGATGGCCAGGCCTCCGCCTTCATCGGTGCGTGCCCGTACGGTGACGCGGCCATTGCCATCGTGCGGTGTGTAATGCAGGGCATTGTCCAGCAGGTTGGATAACAGTTCGCGCAGCATCACCGGGTTGCCGGTGATGAGGATGGGGTGGTCCGGCTGCTCGAAGCCGAGGTCGATGCGCTGGGTGAAGGACATCGGCACCCAGTCCTGTACCACGCTGCGCGCCAGCTCGCTCAGTTCGAGCGCGGCCATGCCGCCGGATTGCGATTGCTGGTTTTCGGCGCGCGCCAGTGACAGCAATTGATTGACCAGGCGCGTGGCGGTTTCCGAACTCTTGGCCAGTTGTTCCAGCGAACGGCGCACGTCGTCCTGGTCATCCTGCCGCAGCGCCAGTTCGGATTGCATGCGCATGCCGGCCAAGGGCGTCTTCATCTGGTGCGCGGCATCGGCGATGAAGCGTTTCTGGATGGCGATGGTTTGCGACAGGCGCGCCAGCATGTCGTTGAGCGAACGCACCAGCGGGGAAATCTCTTCGGGCACCTGGCCGGAGTCGATGGGCGAGAGATCGTCGGGGCGACGCGCACGGATGCGCTGCTGCAATTCCGACAGTGGAGACAGGCCGCGCGAGAGTGCGAACCACACCAGCGCCAGCGCCACCGGCAGGATCACGAACTGCGGCAGGATCACGCCCTTGATGATTTCATTGGCCAGTTGCGCGCGCTTTTCCAGGGTCTCGCCGACCTGCACGGTGGCAATGCGCGGCTCGCGCTGGGCAGCGCGCTGGGCGGCGCTGCGGCGCAGGTCTACCTGCAGGGTGGCGATGCGTACATCACTGCCGTGCAGGATGTCGTTGCGGAATTGCACCGTGCCGAGTGTGATGCGATCTTCGTCGGCTGGCGGTTGCGGCATGTCGACGTCGCCTTCGACATATTCGCCATTGGGGCCGGTGACCTTGTAGTAGATATTGTCGATGTCGTCGGCGCGCAGCAGGTCGCGTGCCGAGACCGGCAGGCGCGCCACCACCTTGCCGTTGACTTCCGAGACCTGCTGCGCGAGCACGGTCACGCTGTCTTCCAGCGCGCGGTCGAAGGGCTGGTTGGCGATCGACTGCGCAATCAGGTAAGTGATGGCGATGCTCATCGGCCACAGCAGCAGCAGCGGGGCCAGCATCCAGTCGAGGATCTCGCCGAACAGTGAACGCTGGATGCGTTCCACCGGTTGCGTCGCCAGGGCGGCGCGGCGTTTCTTGCGGGGCGTGGGGGCAGCGGGAGCGGCAGTGGACTCCGGCGCGGCCTCGGGCGGCGGGGCGGATGCAGCGGCGGGGGAAGGATCGCGCGCGGTCATGGGGGATCAGCGCGCGGCTTGCCAGTGCGAAGCGAAGGCGGACGCGGCCTCAGGCCGCGCTGTTGGAGGCCGCCAGCGGGGCAGCGCCGTTCTCGGGCAGCTTCTCCAGGCAATAGCCGAGCCCGCGCACGGTGGCGATGCGTACGCCGCCGACCTCGATTTTCTTGCGCAGACGATGGACATAGACCTCGATGGCATTGTTGCTGACTTCCTCTCCCCATTCGCACAGGTGGTCCACCAGCTGTTCCTTGGAGACCAGGCGGCCGGTGCGTTGCAATAATACTTCGAGCAGCCCCAGTTCCCGCGCCGACAGTTCCAGCATCTGTTCGCCGATGTAGGCAATGCGGCCGACCTGGTCGAACGACAGCGGACCATGTTTGATGACCGTCGGCCCGCCGCCGGCACCGCGCCGGGTCAGCGCCCGCACCCGCGCTTCCAGTTCGGAGAGCGCGAAGGGCTTGGCCATGTAGTCGTCGGCACCGAGATCGAGGCCTTGCACGCGCTGTTCCACCGAATCGGCGGCCGTCAGGATCAGCACCGGCAGGCGCGAATTGCGCGCGCGCAGGCGGCGCAGCACTTCCAGGCCGGACATCTTGGGCAGGCCCAGGTCGAGGATCAGCAGGTCGAAATCCTGGGTGGACAAGGCGGAATCGGCTTCCACCCCGTTCTTGACGCAATCGGCGGCATAGCCGGAATGGCGCAGGGAACGTGTCAGCCCGTCGGCCAGTACGCTGTCGTCTTCAGCAAGGAGGATGCGCATAAGAATCGGTCAGCGAGGCAAGGCCGGCTGAATTGTCTCGGATGGTTGAATTATTGTGATACCTTTTCATTCATATTCCACTAATTCAACCCCCAATGCAAATCAGGGATTGCCTGATGAGCGCTGTCCTTGAGACAGGTCAGGTCGCGGGTTTGAAGTGTAACAATTCAGATTGGGGCATTGAAGTCTGAAGCTTAGGCCTTATAGTAGGAGGCGTCAGCAAGATTTACTTGCTGGCAGCGCAATTTTTGTTGATATAATTTCTCGCATCCATTTCTGGAAAAATCGCTGGAAAATCTGATGAAACGTTTGTGGGTCCTGCTGCTGATCTGTCTGCTCCCGGTGCAAGTATTTGCAGCGGTGCTGACGTACGCCAGTTCGATGGCCGCAACCGACTTCGCAGTCCCGGCTCCGGTGCAAGCCGCCGTGGCGACCCAGCATCTGGTGTCCAAGACCGTTTCCCTGTCCGACCAGGCCGCTTCACTCAGTGATGACCAGTCGCACGCCCTGGTGGCCGATGCCGCTGGCAGCGATGACGACAGCACCGGTTACGCCGACAGCGGTGAAGATTTCTCCACGCACGCCGGTATCGGTGACGAGCCCGTGCTGATGCAATCCCTGGCCATGGTGCCGCAAACTTCCCGCCTTGCGCCCGCTCTGCGTAGCGATGCCGCCCTGCAACCCCCGTTCCTGCCCCGCGCAGGACGTCCTCCCCGGGCCTGATCCCGTCGCCACGCGCGACAGGTTTTGCTGCGCCCGCTGAACTGCCCCTGATCGATTGAGGCTTCGCGCCGTGCGACAGCAGGACCCTGCGCGTGCGCGGCCAGCGTCGGCCTGCCCGCGCCGGTGCTGATCCTCCAGGGCACACCTGTTCCAGTGATTCCGAATTACGGCCGATGTGACCGCATCACATCATCAGAATCCTTTAGGAGATAGCATGAAAAAAGCATTTGTCGCGCTGATAGTGGCGGTGATGACGCTGTCTGTTGGCATGTCGGCCGTCGAAGCCAAGCGTCTTGGCGGTGGCGGTTCGATCGGCAAACAGTCTTCCAGCGCCAGCCGTCAGGCGCAGAGCCCTGCCCCGATGCAGCAGAACCAGGCCGCCGCTGCCAAGCCGGCCGCGCCTGCTGCCGCTCCGGCTGCAGCCGCCGCCAAGCCGAGCATGTGGAAGGGCCTGCTGGGTGGCGCGTTGCTGGGCCTGGGCCTGGGCGCGCTGCTGTCGCACTTCGGCCTGGGTGGCGCACTGGCCAGCATGATCAGCACCATCCTGACCGTGGCCTTGATTGCCCTGGCGATCATGTTCGTGATCCGCCTGTTCCGTCGCAAGTCGGAGTCGGCACAGTCCGCGCAACCGGCTCCGGCCTGGGCCAGCGCTGCACCGCAAGCGGCTGACAACGCATCGTCCACGCCGCAGATCGGCTCCATGCTCAAGACCGACCAGTCCGCAGCCTCGACCACCCAGAACGGTTTCGGTGGTGGTTTCGGCAATGCCGAGGCAGCGCCTGCCTACGGTATCCCGGCCGGTTTCGACACCGTGGGCTTCGTGCGCAATGCCAAGACCTACTTCATCCGCCTGCAAGCGGCATGGGACAAGGCTGACATCAACGACATCCGCGAATTCACGACGCCCGAGATGTTTGCCGAGCTGCGCCTGCAGATCCAGGAACGCGGTGCTGCTGCCAACCAGACCGACGTGGTCTCGCTGGATGCGGAAGTGCTGGGCGTGGAAACGGTGGGCAATGATTACCTGGCCAGCGTGAAGTTCTTCGGCTTCATCAAGGAAGATCCGACTGCTTCGCCGGCCCAGTTTGCCGAGATCTGGAATCTGTCCAAGCCGGCTGCCGGCCAGGGTGGCTGGGTGCTGGCTGGTATCCAGCAGCTCGATCCGGTCCAGGGCTGAGTCAACGGCCCGGACAAATTGGCAAGAACGTTCATGTAACAAGTATCAGTTTGGCGCGGAAGGCGGCGGTTAGTGGATGAGCGTCGCCAGTCCGTTTTACCGCCGGCTTTTGCCGGCGGTTTTTTTTGTTCGCTTGGTTCTGCATTCCACGCCTGAAGTTTTCTTCATTTCGGTCCGGAGCCGCCCAAGTGGCGGGCATCATCTTTCCTCTTCCGGCCTTTTCCTTCGTATCGCAGCGTCCCATAAAAAAAGCACCGCATCAGCGGCGCTTTTGAGATTGCTCGTCCGGCGCGTTGCCGGGGCGCTCCCGATCCCGGTCGCGTCGGGGAAGACGTCCGTCCGACAAGGGAAACAGCAGCGCCACCACCACCAGGATGACCAGCAATACCAGCGTGATCTGGTCCAGTCCGTCCATGCTCAGGCCACCTTGTCGGCGGCCCAGATGGCGACGTCGGCCGTGTCGACTTTCTTGGGCAACAGGCCGGCGGCGAAGAAGGTATCGGCGATGCGTTGCTGCTCGCCCAACGCCTCACGCTTGACCGCACGTACCTCGTAGCTGCGGCGGCTGTTGGCCAGTTCGATGGTATCCGCATCCAGTCCCCAGAGCGGGGCCAGGAACGCGGCCGCCTCGCGCGGCTGTTGCTTGACCCAGAGGCCGGTCTTCTTCAGTTCATCGAACACCACCCGCAAGACCTCGGGACGTGCCTGCGCGAAGCTGGCCGAGGCCAGGTAGTAGCGCTGGTAATCGGCTACGCCGCGTCCGTCGGAGAGGATGCGCACCTGCGATTGACGCTGCACGCCCGCCAGGAAGGGGTCCCAGGTGACCCAGGCGTCGACGCTGCCGCGTTCGAAGGCGGCGCGGCCATCCGCGGGCGACAGGTAGGCGGGCTGCACATCGCTGAATTTCAATCCGGCTTTTTCCAGCGTGGCGATCAGCAGGTAATGCACGCCGGCCGCCTTGGTCACGGCGATCTTCTTGCCCTTGAGATCGCTGGCGGTGCGCAGTGGTGAATCGGCACGCACCACGATCGCCTGTGCGGCGGGCGAGGGCGATTCCTGCGCGATGTAAGCCAGTTTGGCCCCGGCAGCCTGGGCGAACACGGGCACGGTATCGGCCACGTCGGCACTCAGGTCGACGCCGCCCACATTGAGCGCCTCCAGCAGCGGCAGGCCGCTGGCGAATTCATGCCAGCTGATCTTGGCCCCGCTCGGTGCCAGCAGCTTTTCCAGAGTGCCGTTGGCTTTCAGGATGGTCAGCAGCGTCGAGGATTTCTGATAGCCGATGCGGATGGCCTGGTTGCTCTGGGCCAGCACGCCGGCCGGCGCCAGTGCGCCCAGACCCAGTGCCGCACCGGTCTTGAGGAAGCGGCGGCGGTTGGATGCGTGATCGTGAAGGGACATGGATAAGCTCAAAAGTAGGTCAGGATTTCCGCTGGCTGGATTGCCGGCGCGCGTCGCGCCAGCCCAGGCTTTTCTGTTCGACGGTGCGCAACAGGCTGTCGCTGACTTTGCCCAGCAGGGCCAGGATCAGGATCGCGGACAGCACCAAGTCCGGCCGGCTGCTTTCGCGCCCGTCCGAGAGCAGGTAGCCCACGCCCTTGGTGGCGGCAATCAGTTCAGCGGCCACCAGGAACATCCACGCCAGGCTCAGTCCGCCGCGCAGGCCGGCAAACAGGTAGGGCAGGGAGGCCGGCAGCAGGATGTGGCGGATCAGTTCGCTGGTGCTGAGGCCGGAGCTGGTCCCGACTTCGATCAGCTTGTGGTCGATGTCACGAATGCCGGCCACCAGATTCAGGTACACCGGGAAAAACGCACCGATGGCAATCAACACCACCTTGGGCGTTTCGTCGATGCCCAGCCACAGCAGCAACAGCGGAATCCACGCCAGGCTCGGGATGGCGCGCAGCGCCTGGAAGCTGGGTTCCAGCAGGGCTTCGGCGCGGCGGCTGATGCCGACCAGTAGCCCCAGGGCGACTGCCAGCACGCTGCCGATCACGAAGCCGGAAGCCACGCGGGCCAGGCTGGCAGCGATATGCGGCAGCAATTCACCGCGTTGCGCCAGTGACCACAGGGTGTGTGCCAGCTCGCTGGGCGGTGGCAGCAGGCGCGCGGGAATCCAATCCAGCCGCGCACCGGCTTCTACCGCCAGCAGGAACAGCAAAGGAACGATCCAGCCGGTGAAGCGCCCCGGACGATAGCCATCGTCATGCGGCCAGCCCCGGCGGCGCGGGGTGGCCGCGCGCGCCACGGGCGGCTTGGCAGCGTCCAGCTTGGGCGTGGCCTGCAGCGTGGCCGGAAGCGGGATGGGATCAGCCATGGCCTCAGGCCTTCACCACGCCCTGCGCATAGCTGGGATCGATCAAGGCATTGATGGTGCGCGGCAGGTCGGTGCCGCTCTTGACCAGGTCTTCTTCCAGCAGGATGGGCGCGGCGGCGCGCAGGGCCTCGATGTGTTCGCGGCCGATCTGCGGTTGCGAGAAATCGTTGCGCTTCAGTTGCAGGCGCGCCACCGGGGCCGACAGCTTGGACTCTTCCGACAGCAAGGCAACGGTCTCATCGGGATGGGCGATGATCCACGTGCGCGCACGCTCGTAGGCGGCGATCACGCGCTTGACCTGGTCCGGATGACGGGCGGCAAAGGTGTCGCTGACGTTGAGGAAACCGTAGGTGTTGAAGTTGACGTTGCGATAGATCAGGCGCGAGCCGGCTTCCAGTTCGCTGGCCGCCAGATGGGGATCGAGCCCGGCCCACGCGGCCACGCGGCCCTGTTCCAGTGCGGCCCGGCCATCGGCATGCTGCAGGTGGACGATCTCGACATCGCTCTTCTTGAGGCCATTCTCGTGCAGTGCGCGCAGCAGGAAGAGATACGGGTCGGTGCCCTTGGTCGCGGCGATCTTCTTGCCCTTGAGTTCGGTGATGGACTTGACTGTCGAATCCTTGCTCACCGCCAGCGCCGTCCATTCCGGACGCGAATAGATGTACACCGCCTTGACCGGGTTGCCATTGGCCCGCGCCAGCAGCGCAGCCAGGCCGGCGGTGCTGCCGAAGTCCACGCTGTCGCTGTTGAGATATTCGAGCGCACGGTTGCTTCCGGCGCTGAGGACCCATTTGACTTCCGTGCCCTGGGCCTTGAGGTCTTCCTCCAGCCAGCCGAACTTGCGCAGCACCAGGCTGGGCGGCGAGTAGTAGGCATAGTCCAGGCGGATGGTCTTGGGCGGCTGTGCGGCACGCGCCAGCAGGGGCGCGCTGCCCAGTACGGTAGCGCCGAGCGCGGCCGGGGCCAGGCGCAGGAAGTCTCTGCGTTGCATGAATGGGTTCTCCCTTGGTTGGATCGCCCCGCACGAGGTGGCGCAGCACGGCCATGGCCGGCCGCAAAAGCGGGACAAACTGACACTCTAAGGAGGAAGCTCTGGCGGAAGAACGACTATTTTCGCGCTTGCATATGCGGGCGGCGCATGTGGCCTGAGTCCTGAACGGGCGGCATCCGATGGCGGTGAGTCGCCGTCATGTCTTCACGCAGAGATGCACAGATGTAGAGATGCAGTTGTGCAGAGGAGGCGGGATGTGGTCATGCAGTCATGCAGTCCTCTGCCGGAGTGAATGTCCGGCCGGGCAGAGGGAAGAGGCCGATGAGGCCACGGAGAAGTTGCGTCTCCGTACGCGCCTCATCGATTTACGGCAGGCACAGTTCGAACAGCGCACCACCATCCGGATGATTGGACAGGCGCGCTTCGCCATGCCGGGTCTCCTTGTTGTGGGCGGTGGCAATGGCATTGCACAGGTCCATGCCCAATCCGGTGGACGGCTTCTTTTCCTGGGTGCCGATGCCGGGGCCATCGTCGCGCACCGTGAAGATCACGCCGCCTTCCGGATGCTTGCGGCAGCCCAGTGCGATCTGCGAGCGTGCAAAGCGGCTGGCATTCTGCAGCGCCGCTTCCAGCGCCAGCGCCACCAGGTGTTCATCGAAGAAGCCGATCACCGGCATGTCGGTTTCGTCCACCTGCAGGGCGATGTCGTTGCTGCGGGAGACGCCGTGCTCGCGCACCAGGGCATCGAGGAAGTCCAGCGGCGAGACCGCCTCGACCTGCGCGCGCAGGCCCTGGGAATCGGCCTTGTAGAGGGTCAGGAAGGCGATCAGCTTTTCCTGCAGGGCCAGGCAGGTGACATGGGCCTGCTGCACGCGCGGCACGTCGTCGGACAGGCGGCGCAATTCCCCCTCCAGCACACCCAGGGAGTTTTTGATGTCGTGAATGATGATCGCGGCAAGCTTGGGATCCATGGTCAGCTCTTCGGGGCTACTTTGGTCAGGGTGTCGCGCAGGAACTTGTGCATCTTCGCGACTCTATCGTTGCCGGGAATCAGGCGGTCCAGGGTGGCCAGGTAGCGGCGCACGCGCTTGACGTATTCTTCGTTCCAGCCGCGCTGGCTCATCCACAGCAGGTGCAGCTGGGCGGCGGCCAGCAGCACGCCGGTGTTCTCCGGCATGCTGGCCAGCGCCTCTTCCAGCCGCGCCAGCGACTCGTCGGGCTTGGCGCTGCGCATGAGGGCATTGGCTTCGGCGATGATGCTCATGCAGTGCTTGACGGCACCGTCGATGAGCTCCTCGGCCAGGTTGGCGCGGCCGGTATCGGCCAGCACCTTGCGCGCCAGCATCTGCAGGGTCTTGTTCTCGTGGTCGGACTTGACCGCTTCGGCGATCAGCTTGGCACCTTCCTCATCCTTGCCCATCGAGAAGGCGGCCTTGGCCAAGGCCAGGGTGGCGGTGTCCGAGGCTTCCTTGCCGGCCGCCTGGCGGGCCGTCTCGAAGGCTTGCTGGGCCGAGATGGTGTCGCCCAGCTGGACGTAGGCCTGGGCCTGCACGGCGGCCTGCGCGGAGACGAAGATGTTGGATTCCTCGTAGCGGCGCGGCGCACTTTCCAGCAAACGCAGCGCGGCATCCGGATCGCCGCTGTCGATGTGCACCTGGGCCAGCGAGAGCAGGTCGGTCGGTTGCGCGGTGAGCGAACCCTTGGTGTGCTTCAGCACCTTGTCATAGGCCTCGCGCGCCTGGTCGAGATGGCCGCTGCGGTAGGCCACGTCGCCCACCAGGCGGCTGCGGCGCGCCGAAGGAATGATCTCGGAGGACTTGGTCAGCGCCTCCAGCGCGCCTTCCTGGTTGCCCTGGGCTTCGTCGATCTGCGCCATCAGGTCGTAGGCGGCGATGAACTGCTTGTTTTGCGCCAGCACGTCCTGCACGATCACGCGCGCATCATCCATCTGGCCGGCCACGATGTTGCAGCGGGCCAGGCCGATCTTGGCCCATACCAGGTCGTCGCGCATGGCCAGGGCCTGCTTGTAGACCTCGCGCGCCTCGTCGATGCGACGCTGTTCGATCAGCAGCGTGCCCTTGGTCTTCATGATCTCGACGATCCACTTGGGGGCCGACTTGAGCACGTTGTCGCATTCGATGATGGCGCCGGTGATGTCCTTGCGCTTCATCTTTTCGGTCACAGGCAGCATGGCGTGCTGCTTTTCCAGCAGTCGATCCACGCGCTCGGCGATGCGGCTGGCCGTGAGCGGCTTCAACATGTAGGCGTCTGGCTGGAACTCGGCGGCGCTGGCCACCAGGTTGTAGCCGCTCTCGGCCGTCACCATGATGAACATGCAGGTCGGCGAGAGCATGTTCTGGGTGCGGAAGAACTCCAGAAGCTGCTGGCCGTTGCTTTCCTTGTTGAGGTTGTAGTCGCAGATGATCAGGTCATAGGTGCCGGACTGCACGAAGCGGATGGCTTCATCGGGCGTGGCAGCCTGGTCGACCTTGGTCACGCCGAGCTGCCCGAGGTGCATGCGGATGTTCTGGCGCATCGTCGGCATGTCGTCGATGACCAGGCAGCGCAGGGCGCTGATGTGGCTGAAGGGCACTAAACTCATGAGAACGGTCTGTAAAGCGATCTGTAAGGCGATCTGTTCGGGATTGCGGAATGCCGTGGGCCGAATAATTGCCGCGGCGCAATATCGTGCGAGATGACGACTATTGATACCAATTTGGCCATTGCTGACGAATTATTCCCCCCAACTCGCGAGTGTGCCGTTTTTTTTCCTTCCATGCATCATTCCTCTGCGATTTATGAAGTTTTTGGCAGGTCTGCCTCTCGTATAATTGTGGTTTTCGCCCACGGATGGAATTTGGGCCGACAAAAAGGCTTGCACTAAGCACTGTTTTTTTATACAGTATCGCTCTATCGGGGCGGTCATCCACTGCCCCCGGGCAACACCCGCGGCCTGCCAGCGATGGTCAGGCAACGCGAGCAAGATCCAAGCAACATTCAAGCAACATCAGCAAGACTCCCCCTGACACCCGTCTTCACGACATTTTGCCGAGAGAGATTTATGGACGACAAAAAAGCTGCGAACAACTCTGAAAAGAGCAAGGCGCTGGCCGCCGCGTTGGCACAGATTGAAAAGCAGTTTGGCAAGGGCTCGGTGATGCGCATGGAAGATGGCGTCATCGCTGAGGAAATCCAGGCGGTTTCCACCGGCTCCCTGGGCCTGGACATCGCCCTGGGCATCGGCGGCCTGCCGCGTGGCCGCGTCATCGAAATCTACGGTCCGGAATCCTCGGGCAAAACCACCCTGACCCTGCAGGCGATCGCCGAAATGCAGAAGCTGGGCGGCACCTGCGCCTTCATCGACGCCGAGCACGCGCTGGACGTCACCTACGCGCAAAAGCTGGGCGTGAACCTGAGCGACCTGCTGATCTCGCAGCCCGATACCGGCGAACAAGCCCTGGAAATCTGCGACGCCCTGGTGCGCTCCGGTGCGGTGGACCTGATCGTGGTCGACTCCGTGGCCGCGCTGACCCCCAAGGCTGAAATCGAAGGCGACATGGGCGATTCCCTGCCCGGCCTGCAAGCCCGCCTGATGTCGCAGGCGCTGCGCAAGCTGACCGGCAGCATCAACCGCACCAACACCACCGTGATCTTCATCAACCAGATCCGCATGAAGATCGGTGTCATGTTCGGCAACCCGGAAACCACCACTGGAGGTAACGCGCTGAAGTTCTACGCTTCCGTGCGCCTGGACATCCGCCGTACCGGTTCGATCAAGTCGGGTGATGAAGTCATCGGCAGCGAAACCAAGGTCAAGGTCGTCAAGAACAAGGTTGCGCCCCCGTTCCGCGAAGCCCACTTCGACATCCTGTATGGCGAAGGCACTTCCCGCGAAGGCGAGATCCTGGACCTGGGGTCGGAACACAAGGTGGTCGAGAAGTCCGGTGCCTGGTACAGCTACAACGGCGAGCGCATCGGCCAGGGCAAGGACAATGCCCGTAACTACCTGAAGGAACATCCGGAACTGGCTCGCGAGATCGAGAACAAGGTTCGTGTCGCCCTGGGCGTGCCGGAACTGGCCGGCGGCGAAGCGGAAGCCAAGGCTTCCTGAGTCCGCGCATAAAGGATTCAAGCGCCATCGCAGCGACGGGGTTTGCCTGAGCCTTGAAGTCGTGATGGTGCTTGTTCATCCCGCTGGTGTCGTGCTGTATCGGTGGCATTGGAGGGACGTAGTACCGCAGTACTGCAAGTTCGCATCATCGCAAGACCGCCTGATCGCAGCATCGTAATATCGCTACACCGCTACACCGCTACACCGCTACACCGCTACACCGCTACACCGCTACACCGCTACACCGCCAAGCCACAGCAAGAGGCCACGCCGGATTCGGGTATCGCACTTCATTGACCGTGCTCTGCGCATGACTCTTAAGGTTTCACCTGTGTCACCTGTTTCCTGTATTTGTATCCCTGTTGTTTCTTGCTCAGTGACGGCGAAACGTGCTGTTCCCGGTGTGTGTGTTGCATCCGTTTTTTCTGTTTCTTCCGCTTCATCGTCCGTGTAGTCGAACGTCATGCCAAGACCGCCGATCAGCCTGAAAGCACGGGCGCTCAAATATCTCTCTTCACGTGAGCATAGTCGCCAGGAACTTGCGCGTAAGCTTGCCCCTTACGCGCAAGAGGGCGATGACATCGACGCACTCCTGCAATGGCTGGAGCAGTCGCGTTTTCTTTCCCAGGAACGTTTTTCCGAATCGCTGGTGCATCGCCGCGCGGCGCGTTACGGCAATCAGCGCATCATCTCTGAACTTCATGGCCACGGCATTGAAGGTGAAGCCATCGCCGAACTGAAGGCCGATCTGGCCGCCGGGGAGGGTGAACGCGCCGCCCAGGTGCTGCGCCGCAAGTACGCCGCACCGCCCGAGGATGCCGAGACCCGCGCCAAACAGATGCGCTTCCTCCAGCAGCGCGGTTTTTCCCATCGCAGCATCCGCGAAGCCTTCCAGACCGCTTGGGCCGACGACGAAGAGTCCGCCTGAAGCCCGCCTGCGTCCAGCATGGCTGGCCCGGCAAAGCACATTTTTCCCGCGTTTTCCTGGAAATCTCCCAGCGGCGTGCGGCCTTGTCCTGCCCGATGGTAATTCCTGCGCATTGCGCCCGGTGTTAGCGCTACCGGCCAACAGGCCGTTTGTCGTGTGCTAGAATTCGGAAGTTTTTGCTGCGGCGCGCAAGCCTGAGGAGATACCGCGTGTTGCCGGTTTGTTAAAACGGCGCATCGGTGCAAGGCCCACGTCAGGAGCAGGAATGGATAATGCGAACGCTTCGGCGCAAGCTGGCGCGTTTCGACTATCAGACCAACTAAAGCAGACGGCATGCATATGCCCAATTCGACGAATTCACTCGCAACCCGCGCAGCTCACGCCTGCGCCCGACTCCATCCGGCAACGGATGCGACCCCCGCCTGCGGGTTGCAGTCTGCTTTCTGGTCGGCCGGCTCGATGCTGGCTACCGAATTTCAATCCGGCAAGTTTCATTCATTCAGTGTCTAAAGGGAAGCTCCCATGAAAATCCATGAGTATCAGGGTAAAGAAATCCTGCGCCAGTTCGGCGTAACCGTGCCGCGCGGCATTCCTTGCATGTCGGTCGACGAAGTCGAAGCGGCTGCCCAGAAGCTCGGCGGCCCGGTGTGGGTCGTCAAGGCCCAGATCCATGCAGGCGGCCGCGGCAAGGGCGGTGGCGTGAAGGTGGCCAAGTCCATCGAGCAGGTCAAGGAATACGCCAACCAGATCATGGGCATGCAGCTGATCACCCACCAGACCGGCGCTGAAGGCCAGAAGGTGCGTCGCCTGCTGATCGAAGAAGGCGCGGACATCAAGAAGGAACTGTACGTTTCCCTGGTCACCGACCGCGTCTCGCAAAAGGTCGTGCTGATGGCCTCCAGCGAAGGCGGCATGGACATCGAAGAAGTTGCCCACAGCAACCCGGAAAAGATCCACAACGTCATCATCGACCCGATCGATGGCCTGACCGACGCCCAAGCCGACGACGTGGCCGCCAAGATCGGCGTGCCCGCTGAATCGATCCCGGCCGCTCGCCAGAACCTGCAAGGCCTGTACAAGGCTTACTGGGAAACCGACGCATCCCTGGCTGAAATCAACCCCCTGATCCTGACCGGCGACGGCAAGGTCATCGCCCTGGACGCCAAGTTCAACTTCGACTCCAACGCCCTGTTCCGTCACCCGGAAATCGTCGCCTACCGCGACCTGGACGAAGAAGATCCGGCTGAAGTCGAAGCCTCCAAGTTCGACCTGGCCTACATCTCCCTGGACGGCAACATCGGCTGCCTGGTCAACGGTGCCGGCCTGGCCATGGCCACCATGGACACCATCAAGCTGTTCGGCGGCGAGCCGGCCAACTTCCTGGACGTGGGCGGCGGCGCCACCACCGAGAAGGTCACCGAAGCCTTCAAGATCATGCTGAAGAACCCCGAACTGAAGGCCATCCTGGTCAACATCTTCGGCGGCATCATGCGCTGTGACGTGATCGCCGAAGGCGTGATCGCGGCTTCCAAGGCCGTCTCGCTGAAGGTGCCCCTGGTGGTCCGCATGAAGGGCACCAACGAAGACCTGGGCAAGAAGCTGTTGGCCGATTCCGGTCTGCCGATCATCTCGGCCGATTCCATGGAAGAAGCCGCCCAAAAGGTCGTGGCAGCTGCCAAGTAAGTAACCCAACACGCAAGCCTGCGCGGCGCGAGCCGCCGGCTGCAAGCGATTGCAGCCCAGGCGCCGCCCGCGGCGCGGGCATCACAGTCAAGGAAGAGAAATGTCGATCCTCATCAACAAAGACACCAAGGTCATCACCCAAGGTATCACCGGCAAGACCGGCCAGTTCCACACCCGCATGTGCCGCGACTACGCGAATGGCAAGAATGCCTTCGTCGCAGGCGTGAACCCGAAGAAGGCCGGTGAAGACTTCGAAGGCATCCCCATCTATGCCAACGTCACCGAAGCCAAGAACGCCACCGGCGCCACTGTCTCCGTGATCTACGTGCCGCCCGCCGGCGCTGCTGCTGCCATCTGGGAAGCCGTCGAAGCCGAGCTGGACCTGGCCATCTGCATCACCGAAGGCATCCCCGTGCGTGACATGCTGGCCCTGAAGGACCGCATGGCCAAGGCCGGTTCCAAGACCCTGCTGCTGGGCCCGAACTGCCCGGGCCTGATCACCCCGGACGAAATCAAGATCGGCATCATGCCCGGCCACATCCACAAGAAGGGCCGCATCGGCGTGGTTTCCCGCTCGGGCACCCTGACCTATGAAGCCGTGGGCCAGCTGACCGCCCTGGGCCTGGGCCAGTCCTCTGCCGTCGGTATCGGTGGCGACCCGATCAACGGTCTGAAGCACATCGACGTCATGAAGGCCTTCAACGACGATCCGGACACCGACGCCGTCATCATGATCGGTGAAATCGGTGGTCCTGACGAAGCCAACGCTGCACGCTGGATCAAGGACAACATGAAGAAGCCGGTGGTTGGCTTCATCGCCGGCGTGACCGCGCCCCCGGGCAAGCGCATGGGCCACGCAGGTGCCCTGATCTCCGGTGGTGCTGACACCGCCGAAGCCAAGCTGGCCATCATGGAAGAGTGCGGCATCAAGGTCACCCGCAACCCGTCCGAAATGGGCCGTCTGCTGAAGTCGGTGCTGTAATTGACCACGGGCTGACTCAGCCACGGCAGTAAAGCAGTACCCGCAAGACCAGCATGGGGAGCTCCGGCTCCCCATGTCATTTCTGGCAAGCCATCCCGAAGGGAGGCACTAACCGCGCACAACGCGGTCTTCCAGCCATGCGCCCGCTCCGAGGCGCTGTTTTTCCAAGAGGACATGCATGGAATTCCTGGCCAACCTGAACTGGGTCGCCGTGGTGCAGATCATCCTGATCGATATCCTGCTCGGTGGCGACAACGCCATCGTCATCGCCCTGGCCTGCCGCAATCTGCCCGACAAGCTGCGCATGAAGGGCATCGTCTGGGGCACGGTGGGTGCGATCGGTATCCGCATCGCCCTGATCGCCTTTGCCGTGACGATGCTGCAGTTGCCATTCCTCAAGCTGATCGGTGGCATCCTGTTGCTGTGGATTGGCATCAAGCTGCTCAACGAAGACGACGAGCACACCGACATCAGCGGCAGCGATCGCCTGTGGGGCGCCGTCAAGACCGTGATCGTGGCGGACCTGGTGATGAGCCTGGACAACGTGATTGCCATTGCCAGCGCCGCCGAGCAAGCGGCCGGAGAGCACCAGCTGCTGCTGGTGGTGTTCGGCATCGTGGTCAGCATCCCCATCATCGTCTGGGGCAGTACCCTGGTGTTGAAGCTGATGGAGAAATTCCCGGTCATCGTCACCCTGGGTGCAGCCTTGCTGGGCTACATCGCCGGTGGCATGATCTTCAGCGATGTCGCGGTACAGGGCTGGATCGAGGGCTTCATTGGCGACACCGAATTCGTGTTGCCGGGCGCTGCGGTGCACCTGAGCCTGCCCGGCCTGGTCGGTGCGCTCGGGGTGGTGCTGACCGGCCTGACGCTCAAGCGCCGGAAGCAGGAGCGCCAGAAAACGGCCGCCTGAGCGGCAAAGGCGCGTGCAGGCCATGGGGATGGCCAATACGCTGCAGACCGGAACCGGTGCCGCCGCGCCCGATACCCGGCCATGCTTGAGCCAGGTCAGCGCCGCAGCACGACAAACCTGATAGCTTTGCAATTTTTTCGCTGGTACGCATGACCGGCGCTGCCGATACTGGCAACGCCCTTTTCATTTTTACGAGGATCCCATGAAACCCGTCGTCACCCGTCGCCCCCAACAAGGCTTCACCCTGCTCGAACTGATGGTCACGCTGGCCATCGTCGGCATTCTTGCGATGCTGGGCGCCTCGCAATACCAGGACTACATCGCCCGCGCGCGCGTCTCGGAGGGCTTCAACCTGGCCGAGCCCTACAAGCTGGCCGTGACCGAGCAGATCAGCTCCAACAACGGTGTCTTCACCGTGGCGCAACTGGGCCTGCCGGCTTTCACCCCGACCGACAACGTCAGCAAGATCGAAGTCTCGCCGATGGAAAAGCGCGGCGTGGGCGGTGTCATCACCATCACTTACAGCCCGCGTGTGGGCGACGGCGGCACGCTCACGCTGACCCCGACCATCACCTCCGGCACCATCCAGTGGCAATGCGCTGCCAAGGATGTGAAGCAGGCGGCCACGCCCGAAGGGGCTACGGCCAATACCGGCTTCGTTGCCGGTACGCTCCCGGCCAAGTTTGCACCGGCCAACTGCCGCGGCTGATCTGTGCTTGTAGCAGGATTCAGTATGAAAAAAACGCGCCCTCGGGCGCGTTTTTCATTGGTTCATTTGTTCATTTATCTTGTCCACAGCGAATTTGCCGCAGCTTCCTGCCTCAAGGGCGCGCCATGCTAATGTCGCTCTTGCCGCCGCGCTTTTCGGTCACGCAGATATCGGTCATGACCATGGTCTTGTCGACCGCCTTGCTCATGTCGTAGACCGTCAGCAGTCCCACCTGCACGGCCGTCAGCGCTTCCATCTCCACCCCGGTCTTGCCGAAAGTTTCTACCCGCGCGGTACAGCGCACGGAAGAGCTGGCGGCATCGGTCTCGAACTCCACCGACACATGCGTCAAGGCCAGCGGATGGCACAGCGGGATCAGGTCGCCCGTGCGCTTGGCCGCCATGATGGCGGCGATGCGGGCGATGCCCAGGACGTCGCCCTTCTTGGCCGTGCCCGATTCGATGATGGCCAAGGTGGCCGGCTGCATGCGGATCACGCCGGTGGCCAGCGCCACGCGATGGGTCTCGTTCTTGCCGCCGACATCGACCATGTGCGCTTGTCCGCCCTGGTCGAAATGGGTGAGGCCGCCGTTGGGCGCGGAGTCGCCGGATGTGCTCATGCTGGTTCGCTGATGATGAAATGAAGGGAAAGGAGCGGGTATCATAGCAGGCAGCCTGCGGCTTGCCGCCAGCGCCGAGCTGTGCACCGACTGCACCGCCGCCGCTGTCTTGCTTTCACCATGTGTCTGCCATCGATGACTGGGTCCATGCAACGAACCGTTCCTGAACTTTCCCGCCGCCCCCTGCGCCGCCTGCTCATGCGTGCGCTCAGTGCCACCTTCCTGCTGCTGCCGGCCGCTCCCTTGACGCTGTTGCCGCATCCCGGCGTGGCGCAAGGCCTGCCGACCCTGGGCGATACCGAACGCGAAGGGCTCTCGCCCCTGATGGAGCGCAAGCTGGGCGAGGAAATCATGCGCGACATCCGCACCGACCGCGATTATGTCGACGATGGCCCGATCTCGGAATACCTCAACAATTTCGGCCAGAACCTGGTCTCCATCCATCCTGAGGTGCGCGGCGAGGCCGGCTTCGATTTCCAGTTCTTCATGGTGCGCGATCCCATGCTCAACGCCTTCGCGCTGCCGGGCGGCTTCATCGGGGTCAACAGCGGCCTGGTGCTGGCGGCACAGTCGGAATCCGAACTGGCCGGCGTGATGTCGCACGAAATCGGCCACGTGGCGCAGCGTCACATCGCCCGCATGCTGGGCCAGCAGAAGCAGAATTCCATGATCCAGCTGGCGGCCATCGTGCTGGGCGCGCTGGCGGGGGTGTCCAAGGCAGGGGGCGATGCCGCCATGGCCACCATGATGGGCGGCACCGGCCTGGCCGTGCAGCGCCAGCTCAACTTCAGCCGCGATGCCGAACGCGAGGCCGATCGCATCGGCCTGCAGATCATGCGTGATGGCGGCTTCGATCCGTCGGGCATGGTGACCTTCTTCGGGCGCTTGCAGACGGCTTCGCGCAACTACAGCGATGCCGTGCCGCCCTACCTGATGACGCACCCGCTGACCACCGAGCGTATCGCCGACATCCAGGCCCGCATCCGCGACCAGCGCTACAAGCAGCGCGTGGACAACCCGGAATTCCAGCTGGCGCGCGCCCGTACCCAGGTCTTGCAGAATGACAGCGTGCAGGGCCTGCGTGACAACGTGGCCAAGTTCACCGACCAGGCCAAAGGCAATACCAAGCTGATGACGGCCGCTGCCAAGTATGGCCTGGCCTACGCCTACTACCGCCAGAACCGCTTCGAGCAGGCCGAGGCTGCATTGAAGGAGGCCCAGGAAGCGGCCATCCCGATGAAGACCGGCATCTTCTTCGGCAGTCTCGACATCGACATCAAGATCGCCCGCAAGCAGACCCAGCAGGCGCTGCAGGTGGCGGAGAGCATGCGCCAGCAGTACCCGATCTCGCGCAGCGTCGCGCGCCAGTACGCCGATGCCCTGATTGCCGCCAACCGCTACGACCAGGCCGTGGGCTACCTGCGCGACCAGGCGCAGCTGTATCGTTCGGATGCCCAGGTGCAGCAGCTGCTGGCCAAGGTCTACGCCGCGCAGGGCAAGCAGGCCCTGCAGCATCTGGCGTTGGCCGAATCCTATGCACTCAACGGCAGCCTGCTGGCGGCCATCGATCAGTTGGGGATTGCCCGCAAGGCACCGGATGCGACTTTCTACGATCAGTCACAGATCGATGCGCGCGAGCGCGAATGGAAGGCGCGCTGGAAGGATGAGCAGAAGGAGCTCAAAGACCGCTGACCCCTGCCCGCCGGAAAGTCAGGCGGGACGGGGGCTACAGACGAATCTGAAAGTTTGTTCCAGTTGATCGCTGGCGATGCGCTGCAGCGGAAGGTCCCGCCCGTTCCAGGTGAAGGAAAGTGTCAAATCCTCAGAGCCCTCCAGCCAGCGCAGCAGGGCCTCTTCATCTGCTTGGCCGGCATGATGCAGGCACGGCAGCAGGATGGCCAGATCGCGGTCATCGACGCCGGCAATGATCTTGCCGCTGCGCAGGTAGAGTCGGCCGCGCTCATCCATCCAGGCGGCATCGACTTGCTCCACCGTGGCCTGGGTATGCAGGATGAGGGAGGGCACTAGCGCATCCGCGCCCGGCTGGGTCCGCAGGATATGCGGCACCCACTCCAGATCCACATATACCCGCTGCGGCCCGTTCTGGAAGTACCAGCGGCCGGTCTCGTCGCAGGCATAGTTGCGGTCGATGAAGGCCAGCAGGGCAGGGTGGCGGATGGGGTCGCCCGGCAACGCCAGTTGCTGTGCCCGTTCGTCGCGCATGCGCCATTGGCCGCGCGCATCCAGCCGCAGCCAGCCGAAGCAGTACGGCACGTTGGGCCAGCGGGCCATGGCCTGGCGGACGATCTCATCCATGGGCCAGCTCCGCGCGGGCCACGAAGGCGCTTTCCGCTTTACCTTCCAGGAAATGCAGCAGCCGCTGCGGCAGCCACGCCAGGCTGCCCGGCGGCCCGCCTGCGGCAAAGCCGACATGGCCGCCCTGTTCGGGATATTCCAGCACCACTTCCGGTGCCGCCGAGCGCGGCAGGTGGCGCGCCGGCAGGAAGGGATCATTCTGCGCATTCAATACCAGCGTGGGCACGCTGATGTCGTGCAGGATGTGCTTGGCGCTGGCGCGGTCCCAATAATCGTCGGTATTGCGATAGCCGTGCAGGGGCGCGGTGACCACGTTGTCGAAGGCGTAGAGATCGCGCGCCGACAGCAGGGCCTCGCGGTCGAACAGGCCCGGGAACTGGTCCAATTTGGCCAGGCACTTGGGCCGCATGGTGCGCAGGAACACCCAGGTATAGAGCCGGTTGAAACCACTGGCCAGCGCCGCACCGCCCCCCGCCAGGTCCAGCGGGGCCGACACCGCGCAGGCGGCGTCGACGATCTCGGCCTCGTGCTGGGATTCGCCCAGCCAGCGCAGCAGGGCATTGGCACCCAGCGAGACACCGCAGGCATACAGGTGCGTGGCCGCCAGGTCCTGCTGGCGCAGCTTGATGCGGCGGATGATCCAGTCCAGCTCGGCGGTGTCGCCCGAGTGATAGAAGCGCGGCGCCAGGTTGATCTCCCCCGAGCAGCCGCGAAAATGCGGAATCGCCCCATGCCAGCCACGCCGCTGCACCTCGGCCATGAGCGCGCGGCTGTAGTGGCTGTCGGACGAGCCTTCCAGCCCGTGGAACAGCACCAGCAGCGGCCGTCCCGGCTGGCCGTCGACGAAATCGATGTCGATGAAGTCGCCATCGGGCGCTTCCCAGCGCTCGCGCCGGAACGCCACCTTCGGCTTGGGCAGGAAGGTGGACGGATAGATGGTCTGGAGATGGCCGCCGGGAAGCCAGCGGGGCGGGACGTAAAGCATGATGCAGCCTTGCTCGGAATCGGATGGCGCAAAGCGCCTGTGGATAAATCAGGCCGCCGTCAATGCAGCATGGCCCCGCTGATCACCGGTTCGACCGGTGCCGCGCCGGGCGCCACCGAGGCGTGGTGCATCACCATGCGCCAGCCCAGGGCGGTCTTGAGGTAGACGTTGGTGGCGATGACATGAACATCCTGCTGCGGGTCGCCGCCGTGGTCGATGTCTTCCACCACGCTGTGCACGGCGGTCATCATGTTCTGGGTGGCGTGCAACTGGCGCGGGCGGATGTGCAGGCCGCCGTTGGAAAGGATGTCTTCCCATACGGCGCGGATGTCCGCGTGGCCGACCAGGCGTTGTGCGCCGGGGTGGATGCAGACGATTTCCTCGTCATCGGCCCACAGGTCCATCAGCGCGTCCAGGTCGGCACGGGCCAGGGCGTCGTAGTAGGCAGCTTCGATTTCATCGGGCGAACCATGGATCAGTTTGTTGCGGGGCATGACAATCTCCGGATCAGATGAAAAGAGGGCCTTGTGGGCCCTCTCGTGTCTGGTGCGAAATCTTGATGTTAATGGCCTTTGACCACGGTACCGGGTTTGAGCTGGTACTGGGTACCGCAGTACGGACATTTGGCCGCACCGTGCGCGTCCAGTTCCAGGAACACGCGCGGGTGCGAGTTCCAGGCCGACATGCTGGGGTTGGGGCAGTGGGCCGGCAGGTCCTTGCCTTCGAGCAGGATCACGCCCTGCGATGCTTGAGCTTGGCTCATCTTGTTCTCCGTTGCTTGCAATTGACTGAAGTTGTTACGTGAAAATCTGCGCTGATCCGGCCGCGCCTCACACCAGCGTAAGCCAGTGCTTGTACTGCGGTGCCCGCCCCGAGACCACGTCGAAGAACAGGGTCTGCAGCTTCTCGGTGATGGGGCCACGGCCGCCGTTGCCGATGACCCGGCGATCCAGTTCGCGGATCGGCGTGACCTCGGCGGCGGTGCCGGTGAAGAAAGCTTCATCGGCGCAATACATCTCGTCGCGGGTGATGCGTTTTTCGATGACCTCGATGCCCAGGTCGCGCGCCATGGTCAGCACGGCGTCGCGGGTAATGCCATCCAGGCAGGAGGCCAGGTCGGGAGTATAGATCTTGCCGTTCTTGACGATGAAGACATTTTCACCCGAGCCTTCGGAGACATAACCTTCGGTGTCCAGCAGCAGGGCTTCGTCGTAGCCATCGGCCAGCGCTTCCTGGTTGGCCAGGATGGAATTGATGTAGTAGCCGCTGGCCTTGGCGCGCACCAGCGAGACGTTGACGTGGTGGCGGGTGAAGGAAGAGGTCTTCACACGGATGCCCTTGTTGATGCCGTCCTCGCCCAGGTAGGCCCCCCACGGCCAGGCTGCAATGGCCACGTGGATCTGGTTGCCCTTGGCGGAAACGCCCAGCTTTTCCGAGCCGATCCAGATCAGCGGGCGGATGTAGCAGGATTCCAGCTTGTTCTCGCGCACCACCTGGCACTGCGCCTCGGCCAGGGTGGCCTGGTCGAACGGCACTTCCATCTGGAAGATCTTGGCCGAATTGAACAGGCGCTGGGTATGTTCCTTCAGGCGGAAAATGGCCGTGCCTTCCGGGGTCTTGTAGGCGCGCACGCCTTCGAAGACACCCATGCCGTAATGCAGGGTGTGGGTCAGTACGTGAATGGTGGCGTCTCGCCAATCGATCAGCGCGCCGTCCTTCCAGATCTTGCCGTCGCGGTCAGCCATGGACATGGTGGTCTCCCTGTGTGCGGTGAATGCAAACTTCCCGAAATGGATTGTTCCGTTCTGACAAATCGAACTGAACAAAGAGCACCATTTTAGCGGATTCACGCGAGTAAAAACTTTCATCTGTAGAATGAAAAGACTGAGTGAAAATGCATACAACATCACGCGCGCCGACCCTTTGCGGCCGGCCGCTTCTTCAATCGCCACGGAAGAACAATGCAGAAGGAGACAGGCGAGGACCGATCAGGGGCCGGGAGCAATCCCCCCGCGCACGACCCTGACGCTGCCCGCCGCATCGAGAAGGAAGCCTTCCAGGAAGGCTGGCGCGCCAGTGCCTCGACCATTCCCGCCGTGCTGGCCTGGGGCATGGTCTCGGGCATGGCCATGGTCAAGTCGGGGCTGACGATCTACCAGTCGCTGGGCATGAGCCTGCTGGTCTATGCCGGCTCGGCCCAGTTCGCGGCGCTGCCTCTGCTGGCGGCCGGGGTGCCGCTGCTGGTGGTGTTCTTCACGGCCATGATCGTCAACCTGCGCTTCGTGATCTTCTCGGCGGCCGTGGCACCGCATTTCGAGCATCTGCCCTGGTATCGCCGGGTCTGGTATGGCTTCTTCAATGGCGATATCTCGATGGCCTTCTTCCCGCAGCGCTATCCTCCCTCTACTTTTCATCAACCTGCCGGCAAGATCGGTTATTTTGCAGCGATCTGTTATCCGGGTTGGGTTGCCTGGCAGCTCGGCGCGACCATCGGCATCCTGCTCGGCAGCCAGATTCCGGAAAGCTGGAATATCGGCTTTGCCGGCACCCTGGCCCTGATCGCCGTGATGATCCCCATGACCAGCAGCCTGCCGGCCCTGGCCGGGGTGGTGGTGTCGGGTACGGTGGCGGTGCTGGCGCTGGACCTGCCGTACCGGCTGGGCCTGCTGCTGGCCATGGTGCTGGGCATGGCGGCGGCGATGCTGGCCGACAAGCTGCTGCCGGGCAGCGGCAGCGACGGCGATGCAGAGGCGACGGCATGAGCGACTGGTATGTCTGGGGCGCCATCGTGCTGCTGACCATCTCCACGGTCGTCACCCGCAGCGGCTTTTTCCTGTTCGGCCATGCGGTCAAGCTGCCGCCACGCGTCAAGCATGCCTTGAGCTACGCGCCGGCAGCGGCCATGGCGGCCATCATCTTCCCGGATCTGGTGACTTCAGGCGGGGCCATCGAGATGAGCCTGGCCAACCCGAAGTTGCTGGCCGGCATCGGTGCCGGCGTTTTCTTTGCGGCAACGCGTCATCTTTTGGGAACTATTGTGGCAGGAATGTCACTCTTTACACTGCTGCGCTGGTTGCTATGAAGTTTCGCGCAGAGCGCCAGGATGCGCTCCGGATGTTGTTGAGGCTGCCAAAAAGCCGTCAGGAGCGGGTCAGGCTGGAGTAAAATACGGCGTTTTTCGCCCCCTTCTTCGAATTCCACCCTATGAAATTCAACCGACTGAGCGATTTGATTTCTGCCAAGCAATTGCAAGGCAAACGCGTCTTCATCCGTGCCGATCTGAACGTCCCGCAGGATGATGCCGGCAACATCACCGAAGATACCCGCATCCGCGCTTCGGTCCCGGCCATTCGCGATGCCCAGCAGGCAGGCGCTGCAGTGATGGTGACCTCCCACCTGGGCCGTCCGACCGAAGGCGAGTTCAAGCCCGAAGATTCGCTGGCCCCCGTGGCCAAGCGCCTCTCCGAGCTGCTGGGAAGTGAAGTCAAGCTGGTCGCCGATTGGGTCGATGGCGTGGACGTGCAGCCCGGCCAGGTCGTGCTGCTGGAAAACTGCCGCCTGAACAAGGGCGAAAAGAAGAACAGCGACGAGCTGGCGCAAAAGATCGCCAAGCTCTGCGATATCTACGTCAATGACGCCTTCGGTACCGCGCACCGCGCCGAAGCCACCACCTACGGCGTGGCCAAGTTTGCCCCCGTGGCCTGTGCGGGCCCGCTGCTGGCGGCAGAGCTGGATGCGCTGGGCAAGGCCCTGAACCAGCCGGCCCGTCCGCTGGTGGCCATCGTGGCCGGTTCCAAGGTCTCGACCAAGCTGACCATCCTGAAGACCCTGGCCGAAAAGGTCGACAACCTCATCGTCGGTGGCGGCATCGCCAACACCTTCATGCTGGCGGCCGGCCTGAAGATCGGCAAGTCGCTGGCCGAGCCGGACCTGGTGGACGACGCCAAGGCCATCATCGAACTGATGGCCAAGCGCGGCGCTTCGGTACCTATCCCCACGGACGTCGTGGTGGGCAAGGAATTCTCCCCGACCGCTGCAGCCACCGTGAAGGCGGCTGCCGATGTGGCTGACGACGACATGATCTTCGATATCGGTCCCCAGACCGCTGCCGTCCTGGCTGAACAGCTCGGCCGCGCCGGCACCATCGTCTGGAACGGCCCGGTGGGCGTGTTCGAGTTCGACCAGTTCGGCGGTGGCACCGAGACACTGGCCAAGGCCATCGCGGCATCGTCCGGCTTCTCGATAGCCGGTGGCGGCGATACCCTGGCCGCCATTGCCAAGTACAACATCGCCGACAAGGTCGGCTACATCTCCACCGGTGGTGGCGCTTTCCTGGAATTCCTGGAAGGCAAGACCCTGCCGGCTGTCGAGATCCTGCTGCAACGCGCGCAGTAAGCTTCACCGGCGCTGCGCCCTGTTGCCGGGCGCAGCGCTTTGCGGTTCCATCCGAATTCTGAGTCTGTAGCACCACCAATGATGAACGCGTCCGAGACGCGCGTTCGGGGCGGAAGCTCTCCGCCTGATCGGCCCTGCATCGGGCCGGGCAGCGGGCTTCTATCACCAAGTCGCAACCAGAAGGTATTCATGTCCAGAGCAACAAAAATCGTCGCCACCATCGGTCCCGCTTCCAGCGACCGTGACACTTTGACCCGCATGATCCGCGCCGGCGTTGACGTCGTGCGTCTCAATTTCTCGCACGGCAAGCCGCAGGACCATATCGATCGCGCCACCCTGGTGCGCGAAGTGGCCGACGAATGCGGCAAGAAGGTCGCCATCATGGCCGACCTGCAAGGTCCCAAGATCCGCGTGGGCAAGTTCGAGAATGGCAAGATCATGCTGGCCAACGGCGACAAGTTCATCCTCGATTCCGATTGCCAGATGGGCAACCAGGAACGGGTGGGCCTGGACTACAAGGCACTGCCGCGCGACCTGAAGGGCAACGACATCCTGCTGTTGAACGATGGCCTGATCGTGCTCAAGGTCGAGCGCGTGATCGGCAACGAGATCCACACCGTGGTCAAGATCGGTGGCGAGCTGTCCAACAACAAGGGCATCAACCGCCAGGGTGGCGGCTTGTCCGCACCGGCGCTGACCGCCAAGGACATGGACGACATCAAGACCGCCATGAGCTTCCAGGCCGATTACGTGGCCGTGTCCTTCCCCAAGAACGCCACCGACATGGAAATGGCGCGCCAGTTGTCCAACGTCGCCGGTGAGCCCTTCGGCCACAAGCCGATGATGATCGCCAAGATCGAGCGCGCCGAAGCCATCCCGCTGCTGCAGGAAATCCTGGATGCCTCCGACGGCATCATGGTGGCCCGTGGCGACCTGGCCGTGGAAGTGGGCAATGCCGCCGTGCCGGGGTTGCAGAAGCGCATGATCAAGATGGCCCGCGCCTCCAACAAGCTGACCATCACCGCGACCCAGATGATGGAGTCCATGATCGTCAACGCCGTGCCGACCCGCGCCGAAGTGTCGGACGTGGCCAACGCCGTGCTGGATGGCACCGACGCGGTGATGACCTCGGCCGAGACCGCCTCCGGCAAGTATCCGGTGGAAACCGTGGAAGCCATGTCGGCCATCTGCCTGGAAGCGGAGCGCTCCGAGAACGTGCAGCTGGACGCCGATTTCCTGAACCTGCGCTTTACCCGCGTGGACCAGTCCATCGCCTATGGCGCGCTGTTTACCGCGCACCACCTGCGCGTGAAGGCCATCGCCGCGCTCACCGAATCCGGTTCGACGGCGCTGTGGATGAGCCGTCACAACATCGATATCCCGATCTTTGCGATCACCCCCAATGTCGCCACGCGTCGCAAGGCGGCCCTGTTCCGCAACGTGTATACGCTGGAACTGGCCCAGGCGCCCGACACCGAAGCCATGCTCAAGGGCGCCCAGGATCTGCTGCTGGCGCAAGGCGTGGTACAGAAGGGTGACCTGATCGTCGTGACCTGGGGCGAGCCCATCGGCCAGGTCGGCGGCACCAATGCGCTGAAGATTCTGCGCGTTGGCGAGTACTGATTTTTCATCGTTCTGGAGTTTTCATCATGCCTCTCGTATCCATGCGTCAACTGCTGGACCATGCCGCCGAAAACGGTTACGGCCTGCCGGCGTTCAACGTCAACAACCTGGAGCAGGTCACTGCCATCATGGAAGCCGCCAATGAAGTCGGCGCGCCCGTGATCATGCAAGCCTCCGCCGGTGCCCGCAAGTACGCGGGCGAAGCCTTCCTGCGCCACCTGATCTCGGCGGCCGTGGAAGCCTATCCGCACATTCCCGTGGTGATGCACCAGGATCACGGCCAGTCGCCGGCGGTCTGCATGGCCGCCATCAAGTCCGGTTTCTCCTCCGTGATGATGGATGGCTCGCTGGAAGCCGACGGCAAGACCGTGGCCAGCTACGAGTACAACGTCGAAGTCTCGCGCAAGGTGGTCGAGTTCTCGCACGCCATCGGCGTGACCGTGGAAGCCGAACTCGGCGTGCTGGGTTCGCTGGAAACCATGAAGGGCGACAAGGAAGACGGCCACGGCGCTGACGGCACCATGACCCGTGAACAGCTGCTGACCGACGTCAACCAGGCTGCCGACTTCGTCAAGGCCACCCAGTGCGACGCACTGGCGATTGCGATCGGTACTTCGCACGGTGCCTACAAGTTCTCGCGCAAGCCCACCGGCGACATCCTGGCCATCGATCGCATCAAGGAAATCCACGCCCGCATCCCCAACACCCACCTGGTGATGCACGGTTCTTCGTCGGTGCCGCAGGAATTGCTGGCCGAGATCCGCGAATTCGGCGGTGACATGAAGGAAACCTACGGCGTGCCGGTCGAAGAAATCCAGGAAGGCATCAAGCACGGCGTGCGCAAGATCAACATCGACACCGACATTCGTCTGGCCATGACCGGTGCGATCCGCCGCTACCTGTTCGAGAACCCTTCCAAGTTCGACCCGCGCGACTACCTGAAGCCAGCCCGCGAAGCCGCCAAGCTGGTCTGCAAGGCACGTTTCCTGTCCTTCGGCTGCGAAGGCCAGGCGGGCAAGATCAAGCCGGTCTCGCTGGAAAAGATCGCCGAGAAGTACAAGAGCGGCGAACTGGCACAGATCGTCCAGTAAGCACGCAAGCCGCTGAACGGCCTACGCCGGACGCAAGGCCCCACCGACCGGAATCGCCCTGAAAATGGCGGTTCCGGTTTTTGACTTTACGAGAAGACCACCATGAGCAGTCTCTACAAATCCTCGATCACTTCCCTGCCGCTGCTGGGCACAGGCAAGGTCCGCGAAAACTACGCCGTCGGCGACGACAAGCTGTTGATCGTGACCACCGATCGCCTGTCGGCCTTCGACGTCATCATGAACGAACCGATCCCCGGCAAGGGCAAGGTCCTCAACCAGATGAGCGACTTCTGGTTCGAGAAGCTGGGCCACATCGTGCCCAATCACCTGACCGGCGTCGATCCCGAGTCCGTGGTGAGCCCGGCCGAAGTGGAGCAGGTGCGCGGACGCGCCGTGGTGGCCAAGCGCCTGAAACCCATCCTGGTGGAAGCCGTGGTGCGCGGCTACATCATCGGTTCCGGCTGGAAGGATTACCAGGCGACCGGCGCGATCTGCGGCATCCAGCTGCCGGCCGGCCTGCAGCAGGCTTCCAAGCTGGAACAGCCGATCTTCACCCCGGCCGCCAAGGCTGACCTGGGCGAACACGACGAAAACATCAGCTTCGAAGAAACCGAAAAGCGCATCGGCACCGAACTGGCGCACAAGATCCGCGACGTCGCCATCCAGCTCTACAAGGAAGCCGCTGATTACGCGGCTACGCGCGGCATCATCATCGCCGACACCAAGTTCGAATTCGGCCTGGATGACAACGGCGTGCTGCACCTGATGGATGAAGTGCTGACTGCAGACTCTTCGCGCTTCTGGCCGGCGGACAGCTACCAGGTCGGCATCTCGCCGCCGTCCTTCGACAAGCAGTTCGTGCGCGATTACCTGGAAACCGTCGAGGGCTGGCAGAAGACCCCGCCGGCACCGGCGCTTCCGGCCGATGTGATCGAAAAGACCGGTGCCAAGTACCGCGAGGCGCTGGAACGCCTGACCGGCGAGAAGCTCAAGGACTGACGAGGACCGCATATGAACGATACTGTCAAACCGCTCATCGGCGTGGTCATGGGGTCGTCCTCCGACTGGGAGGTGATGCAGAATGCGGTCGCCATCCTGAAGGACTTTGGCGTGCCTTTCGAAGCCCAGGTGATCTCCGCGCACCGCATGCCGGACCAGATGTTCGCCTACGCCGAGAGCGCCCGCACGCGCGGCCTGCGCGCCATCATCGCCGGTGCCGGCGGTGCCGCGCACCTGCCGGGCATGATCGCCGCCAAGACCATCGTGCCGGTGCTGGGTGTGCCGGTGCCTTCGAAGTATCTGCGTGGCGAGGATTCGCTGTTGTCCATCGTGCAGATGCCCAAGGGCATTCCGGTGGCCACCTATGCCATCGGTGAAGCCGGTGCCGCCAATGCGGCGCTGTCGGCCATCGCCATGCTGGCCACCACTGACGCGGCCCTGGCTGAAAAGCTGGAAGCCTTCCGCAAGACCCAGACGCAAGTCGCCCTCGACATGAAGTTGCCTGTATGACCCAGCAGTCCGCCTCCACCCTTCGTCCCGCCGTTCCCTCGACCACTCCGGCCACCTGGCTGGGCGTGATGGGCGGTGGCCAGCTCGGCCGCATGTTCGCCCACGCGGCGCAGAGCATGGGCTTCAAGGTCGCCGTGCTGGAAGCCGATGCCGACTGCCCGGCCGGGCAGGTGGCGGACCGCCTCATCAACGCCGCCTACGACGATGGTGCGGCGCTGGCCGAACTGGGGGCGCTGTGTGCTGCCATCACGACCGAGTTCGAGAACGTCTCGGCCAAGAGCCTGGCCACGCTGGCAGCACAGACCTTCGTGGCACCGGCGGCTTCCGGTGTCTCGATTGCGCAGGACCGTACTGCCGAGAAGGCCTTCTTTACCGAATGCGGATCGCAGTCCGGCGTGCTGCCCGCACCGCACCTGGTGATCAACAGCGAGGCTGATATCGATGGCCTCGATGCCAACCTGCTGCCGGGCATCCTCAAGACGGCCCGCATGGGTTACGACGGCAAGGGCCAGGTACGCGTGCGCACCATCGACGAAGTGCGCGCCGCTTTCGCTTCCATGAAGGGCGTGACCTGCGTGCTGGAAAAGATGCTGCCGCTGGCCTATGAAGTCTCGGTGCTGGTGGCGCGCGGCCATGATGGCCAGGCCGTGGTCTATCCGATTGCCGAGAACGTGCATCGTGACGGCATCCTCTTCACCACCACCGTGCCCGGTCCCAACATCAAGGCCGATGCCGCTGCGCGTGCGCAGCAGGCGGCTTTGCAGATCATCGGCGCGATGCACTACGTCGGTGTGCTCTGCATCGAATTCTTCGTGCTGGACGATGGTGCACTGGTGGTCAACGAGATGGCCCCGCGTCCGCACAACAGCGGCCACTACACCATCGATGCCTGCGTCACCAGCCAGTTCGAACAGCAAGCCCGCGCCATGGCGCGCCTGCCATTGGGCGATACGCGCCAGCATTCGCCCTCGGTGATGCTGAACATCCTCGGCGATGTCTGGTACGAGGGTGACACGGACGCCCAGCGCGAACCGGCCTGGGATCAGGTGCTGGCACTGCCCGGTGCGCACCTGCACCTGTACGGCAAGGCGGAAGCGCGCCGTGGCCGCAAGATGGGCCATGTCACCTTCACCGGTGCGACATTGGCCGATGCACAGCGCCAGCTGGCAACCGCCTGCGCCATCCTCGGCATCACGCTGTAAGCGAGGCGGGCGATGAACGACAAGCGCGCTTCTTCCACCGTGACCATCGATGCGGCGGCCATCATGCATGCCGCGCGCAAGCTGGAGCAGGGCGGCCTGGTGGCCTTCCCGACCGAGACCGTCTATGGCCTCGGCGGTGACGCCGAAAATCCGGCCGCGATTGCTGCCATCTATGCGGCCAAGGGACGTCCTGCCAATCATCCGGTGATCGTGCACGTTTCGCCGGAAGCCGATATCGGCTACTGGGCCGCATCGGTACCGGTGGAAGCGCGCCGCCTGATTGCCTCGTTCTGGCCGGGTCCGCTCACGCTGATCCTCAAGCGCGCCGCGCACATTCCCGATGCCGTGGCCGGTGGCCAGGATTCGGTGGGCGTGCGCTGCCCTTCGCATCCGGTGGCGCAAGCGCTGCTGCGCGAATTCCGTGGCGGCAAGGGCGGCATCGCCGGTCCCTCGGCCAACAAGTTCGGACACGTCAGTCCAACCACCGCCGAGCACGTGCGCGAGGAATTCGGCAGCGATGCCGACAGCCTGGTCGACTACGTGCTCGACGGCGGACAGAGCGAAGTGGGCATCGAGTCCACCATCGTCGATCTGTCCCGCATCGAGACCCATGGCCCGGTGCTGCTGCGCCCCGGCCAGATCAGCGCGGATCGTATTGCCGCCGTGCTGGGTGTGCCGCTGGCGACGCCCGACGCCACCGCACCGCGCGCATCAGGTACGCTCGATGCGCACTACGCGCCGCATACGCCGGTGGTGCAGGTTGCGTCGGCCGAGCTGCCAGCGCTCCTGGGCAAGCTGGCTGGCATCGGTCAGAAGGTCGCGTTGATCCAGCGCGAATTCCGGAGTGATGGTGTGCCTGGCGTGACGGTGATCCGGCCCATGCCACTCACTGCCGATGCTTATGCCCACGATCTGTATGCCGCCCTGCGTGACATGGACCATGCAGGCGCAGACCTCATCGTGGTGGAATCCCTGCCCCTCAGTGCAGACTGGCAAGGCGTCAACGACCGCCTGCGCCGCGCGGCTTTCGATTCGCAGGGTTTGCTGGCGCGCCTGCTTCAGGGCTGAACGGCAGCTCAACCATAGTCTGCTCGTCCGCAACGCCGGTCACTGGGCACTCAGCCAGTGACCTGCCAGGGACAAGTCGTCGCTTTGTACTTCCTCCACGCCCCCGTTCTGCTGCGCCAGTACTGACTCGCCAGTCAGTACGCGGTTGCCAAAAGCAGACATGCACTATCGTGCTCTTCACATGTTCTATACAAAATGTGACAAAGCTGGCATAGTATCTCCACCGAATAGCACGCGCGTTCTTTTTGTTTCGTCAGCGTAAAAACCACGTACAGACCAGTTACGCAGGATTACGTTGAATAATGAAAAACGGTAACCAGCCGTGACAGCAATCCCGTCTATCGCCAGACATCGGGAATAAAAAATCCGGGCACTGCCCGCAACTCTTGGAGACAGCAATGCAAAAACAATTTTCCTTCCTGCCCAAACTCGCCGCATTGTCCGTGATGGCAGCGTGCGCTGCACCGGCCATGGCGCAGACCGCGGGCAGCAATATCGTCAACCTGGGCTGGTTCCACCTGGCTCCGCAGGATTCCAGCGAGATCCTGCGCAAGAACGATGGTCCGGGCGCTGGTCCGATTCCGGGTTCGGGTTCCACCGTGAACAGTGCGGATACTCTGGGTATCGCCTTTACCCACTTCCTGACCGACAACGTCTCGCTGACCGCTGACCTGGGCATTCCGCCGACCTTCAAGCTCGACGGCACCGGCACCTTGGCCGGCGTGGGCCAGATCGGCAAGGCCAAGCAATGGAGCCCGGCCATCGTGGCCAAATATCACTTCGGCGACGCCAACAGCACCTTCCGTCCCTTCGTCGGTGCCGGCGTGACCTACGTCTGGTACGACAACGTCGAACTGACCGATACCTTCCAGCGCACCATCTCCAGCAAGTACACCAACGGTGCCGTCACCGGTGCCAAGTCCAGCGCCAACCTGAGCTCCTCGTGGGCCCCGGTGCTGACCGTGGGTGCCAACTACAACTTCGACAAGAACTGGTCCGTGGGCCTGTCCGTGTCCTACATCCCGCTCAAGACCAATGCCGACATCACCACCGAGCTGCCCGCTGCAGCAGGTGGCACGACGCACTCGAGCACCAGCCTGACGATCAACCCGATCGTCACCTTCCTGTCGGTGGGCTACAAGTTCTAAGACCGGAACGCTGCTGAAAAAAATGGCACCCGGAGCAATCCGGGTGCCATTTTCTTTTGGGCAGCTGCCTCAAAGCACAGCAGACGCGCTGTTCAGAAAGCCTCAGTCTTCGTGAACCGGCCGTTGTGGAAAACCAGCGCGGCTTGCGGGTCGACTTCGCAATGTTCCACCTCGCCCACGAAGATGACGTGGTCGCCTTCCGGATACTGGCTGCGGTTGTGGCATTCGAACCAGGCCGAGGCCCCATCCAGAATCGGCTGGCCGGTGCGCGAGAGCGTGTAGGCCACGCCTTCGAAGCGGTTCTCCATCTTGCTGGCGAATTGCTGCGCCAGATGCGCCTGCTCGGCGCTGAGGATGTTGATCACGTAATGCGAATTGCCGGAGAACACCGGCAGGCTGTTGGCGCGTGTGCCGAGGCTCCACAGCACGAGTGGAGGATCCAGCGAAACCGAATTGAAGGAGCTGGCGGTCAGGCCCAGGAGGCTGCCATCGGCCAGCCGCGTGGTGATGACGGTGACGCCCGTGGCGAACTGCGACAGGGCCTGGCGGAAATGCGCCGCGTCGAACTGACGCGCTTCGGCGCGGGGAAAGCGTGTGTGCATCGGGAGTCTGCTTGGAGGTCGAAGCGCTGCGGCCTGCACCTTGCGGCCAGCCGGTCAATGCGCGGAGATGCACATGATAACGGATCGCGCGCAGTCTTGCCGTGCGGGCTGGGCTTGGATGACTTGAGAATGCTTCACATCGGCCTCACTTGAAGTGCTGAATTGGAGTAAAGTTTTACAACAAGCAACTTAACGGGAGAACATCATGGCCACGGAAATTGCAGTACTCGGCGGCGGCTGCTTCTGGTGCCTGGAAGCGGTGTACCAGCAGGTCAAGGGCGTGCAGTCGGTGGAGTCCGGCTATACCGGCGGCAGTGTGGTCAATCCCAGCTACGAGCAGGTGTGCGGCGGCCAGACCGGGCATGCGGAAGTAGTCAAGCTGGCCTTCGATCCGCAGCAGATCAGCTTCCGCGAGATTCTGGAAATTTTCTTCACCATCCATGACCCGACCACGCTGAACCGCCAGGGCAATGACGTCGGTACGCAGTATCGTTCAGTCATCTACTATCAGGACGAGACTCAGCACGAGACGGCCAAGCACATCATCGCCGAGATGGCCTTGGTGTGGGATGCGCCCATCGTGACAGAACTGTCGCCGCCGCAGACCTACTATCGCGCCGAGGACTATCACCAGAACTACTTCGTGCAGCATCCCTTCCAGGGCTACTGCGCCTTCGTGGTGGCGCCCAAGGTGGCCAAGCTGCGTGAGGTGTTTGCCGAGAAGAGCAAGCCGGAATAAATTTCCGCTGCGTGTGACGAGGTTCCACGTACAAGGCGTACAACATACAACGGGCCTGCCCAAGAAAGGGCAGGCCCGTTGCTTGATGGGGCTGGCGAATGCTTATTGTTTTGCGTAGATGTACTTGCGCGACCAGGGCAGCTGCTGTGCGCTACGGCCGGCCTTGGTGCAGATGACCTGATACAGCGAGATCCAGTCGCGTTCGAAACCGTAGGCGCTGCCGGCCAGGTAAACGCGCCAGATACGGTAGCGCTTCTCGTCGGTCACGCGATGGATGGCGTCGGCATTGGCTTCGAAATTGTCGGCCCACAGGCTGCAGGTGCGGGCATAGTGGCGTCGCAGGTTTTCAACGTCGAAGGCTTCCAGGCCGCCTTCCTGCATGGTCCGCAGCACCGTGCTGATGTGCGGCAGTTCGCCGGCGGGGAACACGTACTTGTCGATGAATTCACCGGCCCCATAGGGCGACTCGCCATTCTCGATGTCGGTGCTGGTGATGCCGTGGTTCATGGCCATGCCGCCATCGGCCAGCAGCTTCCTGATCTGGGCAAAATACGTCGGCAAATTCTTGATGCCCACATGCTCGAACATGCCTACCGAGGTGATGCGGTCAAAGGTGCCGGTGACGTCACGGTAATCCTGCAGGCGAATCTCGATGCGGTCGCCGAGCCCGGCCGCTTCCACCCGCTCACGTGCCAGCGCGTACTGGTTGTTGGAGAGCGTCACCCCCACGCAGCGCGCGCCGAATTTCTGCGCCGCCCGCAATACCAGCGCACCCCAGCCGCAGCCGATGTCGAGCAATGTCTGGCCGGGCTTGAGCTGGATCTTCTCCAGGATGTGGTCGATCTTCTTGAGCTGGGCCGTGGCGAGATCCTCGTCGCCGTTCTCGAAGTAGGCGCAGGAATACACCATGTTCTCGTCCAGGAACAGCTTGTAGAAATCGTTGGAAACGTCGTAGTGATACTGGATGGCTTCGGCGTCCCGCTTTTTGGTGTGCGTCACGCTGCGCACCATGCGGCCCAGCCGGCCCTCGGCCTTGAGGGTATTGGCGGCCAAGCCGTTGGCGACCTGGATGATGCTCTTGACCTTGCCCTCGACCTCGATCTTGCCTTCGACGTAGGCCTCGCCCAGGTTGGCCAGCGACGGCTTGAGCAGTGAAGTGATGGCTGAAGCGTGCGGAACCTTGAGCGTGACTTCAGGCGTACCGCTGCTGAAGTCGTAATGCTGTCCGTTCCACAGCTCCAGCCGCAGTGGCAGGGCCGACACATTGCGAATGTTTTCTACCCAGGCGTCTAGCTTCTTTTCCCAAAACACGATGTCCTCCGCGTCAGTGATGAATGCTGATCGGCCCTGCCAGGCATCGTGCGATGTCGTCAGGGCTGCAGGCGCTGCCGTTGCCACTGGCCATCATCGGAGCGCGTGTAGAGCACGCGATCGTGCATGCGGGAGGGGCGGCCTTGCCAGAATTCAATGCGGTCGGGAATCACCCGGTAGCCGCCCCAATGTTCCGGGCGGGTCGGGTGGTCCCCGAATTGCTGCTTGGTTGCTTCGTATTGCTGTTCCAGCGTCTCGCGGCTGGCGACGGTCCGGCTCTGCTGCGAGGCGATCGCGCCGAGCTGGCTGGCCAGGGGGCGACTGTAGAAGTACGCGTCGCTCTCTTCCTTGGTCACGCGCTCGATCTTTCCTTCGATGCGGACCTGGCGTTCAAGTTCGACCCAGTGGAACAGCAGCGCCACGTACGGATTCTCCGCCACATCGACGCCCTTGCGGCTGTCGTAATTGGTAAACCAGGTAAAGCCCAACTGATCGAACTGCTTGATCAGCACGATGCGCGACGACGGCCGTCCATCAGCCCCGACGGTGGCCACGCTCATGGCGTTGGGCTCGGGGATCTGCGCCTTGGTCGCTTCGTCGAACCAGACTGCAAACTGGTCAACGGGATCGGCGGCAGTGTCGAGTTCGGACAAACTGGCGCGGCTGTAGTCTTTACGTAGGTCAGCTAACGACATGCTTCTTGCTCCTCGGGGAGTGGCGCTAGATTAGCGCGTTTCAAAATGTTTTGCAGAGCAGCAAAACGGCGAATGCGAGCCATTGTGCGGCTTGGCGGCCGCTTGCTCCATGATCGCAAGCAAGGCGCGCCAATAAAAAAGCCGATGCATTATCGCATCGGCTTTCGTGGTTTGCCGGGGCCGGACCAGGTCCGGCCGCTTCAGGCATGCGCGGGCAGGATCAGTTGGTCTTGACGGCTTCGACCTGGATGGCCAGCTTGGTCTCCATCGAGAAACCATACTTGGCACCGTAGTCGATACCGAAGTCGGCGCGGTTGAAGGAGGCCGATGCATCGCCACCGCACACTTCACGCTTGAGCATCGGGTGCTGGATGCAGGTGAACTTGTTCAGGGTCAGGGTGACCGGCTTGGTCACGCCGTGCAGGGTCAGCTCGCCTTCGACGGTGGCCGGCTTGTCGCCGTTGAACTTGATGTTGCCCTTGTATTGGGCGGTCGGGTACTTGGCGACGTCGAACATGTCAGCGCTCTTGGCGTGATCGTTCATCTTGGCCATGCCGAAGTCGATGGAGGCGGTATCGATGGTGATGTCGACGGTGCCGGTCTTGGCAGCGCGATCCAGGGTCACGGTGCCGCTGGTCTTGTCGAACTTGCCGCGCCAGATGGACACGCCCATGTGGTCAGCTTCGAAGCTGGGATAGGTGTGGCTGGGGTCGATGCTATAGGTGTCGGCAGCGTTGGCGGAGACGGCGGCACCGGCGGCGACCAGGGCGAGCAGGAGGTGATTCAGTTTCATTTGTTTGGATTCCTTGAGTGAAAAAAACCGCAGGGGAGCCCGCCCCTTGCAGGGCGGTGCGTCATGGCGCGGAACGACTTTTATTGATGTTGTTGAGGCTGTAGATGCTGTTGCTACGAATTACTGGGCCACGATGTGGAACTTGATCGTCACTTCATCGGCCACCATGCCGGTATCCTTCCACTCGCCTTCACCGACGTTGTAGGTCAGGCGCTTGATGGGCAGGGTACCGTCGAAGACCTGGGCGGCACCGTCCTTCTTGACGGTCAGCGGGAAGCTGACATCGGTGCTCTTGCCCTTGATGGTCAGCTTGCCGGCCACGTCATACTTGCCGGCGCCAGCGGCCTTGATGCTGCTGGCCACGAAGCTGGCCTTGGGGTATTGGGCGGCGTTGAACCATTCCTTCTTCTGCACTTCCTTGTTGTACTCGGCTTCACCCAGGTCGAAGCTGGCGACGTCGATCTCCACCGAGGCCTTGCCTTGCTCAGGCTTGGCGGCGTCGAAGTCGATGGCGGCGTTGAACTTCTTGAACTTGGCATCGACCGGGACGTTGAGCTGCTTGAAGGTGGCGGTGACGCTGCTCTTGGCGGCATCCACCTTCAGCGGGGCTGCTTGGGCGGAGAGGGTGAAGGCAGCAGCGGCCAGGGCCAGCAGGGTGGGTTTGAGGAAGCGGGTGGAGCGAGTGGAGGTCATGTCGGGTTCCGTAAAAAAACGAGCAATATGAATGATCTTGCGTAGCGTGCGGCTTGCAGGGGATCAGGGCAGCATGCGTTTGAAGATATTGTCACGATCGATGAACTGGTGCTTGAGCGCGGCCAGCACGTGCAGGGCAAAGGCCGCCAGCAGAGTCATGTTGAGCCAGTAGTGGGTGTCCTTGAGCAGCGGCTTCCACTCAGGATTCGGGGCAATCAGCACCGGCAGCGGCACCACGCCCAGGTAGA
>Ga0105238_10000507_pt1 | contig 41057 bp, 45 predicted proteins | sample KBSC34metaG_FD_81526 | JGI IMG/M metagenome (GOLD analysis project Ga0105238, IMG submission 81526) | Corn rhizosphere microbial communities from Kellogg Biological Station, Michigan, USA - KBS C3-4 metaG | ecosystem: Host-associated > Plants > Roots > Rhizosphere > Soil | place: Michigan, USA...
AGTGATAGTTGACCGCGGCCAGGTTCGCGCCGGCGGTGGCGGTGATGGCGCGAAGGCTCGTAGCCTCGAAGCCGTGCTCCATGAAGAGCGCCTCGGCCGCATCGAGGATGCGCTCCTTCGTCACCGTGGCGCGTGCATCGGCCGGCGCAACGGCGCGCGCGCGTCTTTGTCTCTCATGAACTCGAAGCTGGGGGCGCATAAGCTTAATTCAAACGTTTGTTTGAATGCTAGACCCGGCCCCCGAAGCGTGTCAAGGACGCCCGGCGGGGCGCTCCACGACAACCATGGCTGCCATGGGAATCGCGATAACCGCTGTCGTTTCGCCGTCGGGTCGAACACCCCTTCATCCCGGATGGCGAGCGCGAGGGCCATCCCTCGCGCCGTTGCGCATCGCAGTCGCGGCTATACTGCCAAGAAGGGTCGAAGACATGCCGAGCATCTCCGTTTCGCGCGCGCACAAGCTGCCGCACAACAAAGCCCGCGACGCCGCCGAGAAGATCGCGCGCGATCTGCAGCAGCGCTTCCAGCTCGACTACGCCTGGGACGGCGACGACATGACCTTCACGCGGCCGGGCATCAACGGCCGCATGCACGTCGGCAAGAGCCGCGTCGCGCTCGACGTTCAGCTCGGTCTGTTGCTGACGCCGATCAAGCCTGCGATCGAGCGGGAGATCCACGCGCAGCTCGACAAGCTCTTCGGCGCATCCGCCAAGGCCTGACCGCGATCAACGCGCGGCGCCGGGCTGCCGCCGCGCGACTGCCAGCGAAGGATCGGGGAACGGATCGACGCTGCCGCCCACGATCGCATCCAGCAACGCGGTCTCGCGCTGCCGCACCGTCTCGAGGAACGTCTCGGCACCGCCCATGCTGCGAAACGCGGCAACGCCGCGCTCGAGGAACGCCTGCAGCGCGCCCAGCCCCGCAATGTGCGCGGGCTTTCGCATGAGCGCGAGCGACGTTCGCACGAGCCGGCTGTGGACGTAGCCATCGAGCGCCGCGCCCACCTCGCCGATCAGGTCGATCTGGCGGCGCCGCGCGCTGAACTCGCCGGAGCGCCGATAGGCGCGGCAGTAGTCCGCGACGCCGAAGCCCGCGTCCGCGCGCGGCAGGTGCGTCAGCAGCAGGAGATCGAGCTCGTGCGACAGCGCATTGAGCTCGACCGCCTTCGCGACGCATGCCACCAGCTCGGCCGGCAGGACGCGCACCATGGCCGGCACGACGCGCATGAGATCCGCGTCGCGGCGGCTGAAGTCGCCGCTGCCGTACAGATCCTCCTGGAAGAACCGGATCGCGCTCGCATACCGCGGCTGCGCGGCGAGATCGGCGTACGTGTGACGAAGCCGCGCGGCCTGCCACGCGCGCAGGCGATCGAGCGCGCCCGCCACGATGGGATTCGCCGCGCGCTCCGCGTTGAGCTTGAGGCTGCGGCCGAGCTCTCGGAGGAGCGCGGCGTGCGCGGGATGCCGGGACTCGGACATGGCCGATCGAAGATAATGGCTCGGCACGCCTTCGCAAGCTCATCCGATGAACGGGCCGGACGCTTAGATTGATTCGTCTAGGGCATGACGTTAGGGTCGCCGGAGGAGCATTGCGCCCACCCACGACGTGGCGATGAATCGCGGCCGACGAGCTTTCATAGTGACGGGCGCCCTGGGCGCCGCCGCCCTCGCCGCTGGCGGCTGGTTGCGCTTCGGCGCTTCGGCGCGTGTCGATGCTCTGCTCGGCGACGACGCCCGCGGCATCGTGCGCGCGATGGTGCCTGCATTCCTCGCAGGCGCATTGCCCGACGATGCGCAGCGCACCCAGGCGATTCGCGAAGCGACCGACGCGGTGAGCGTCGCAGTGGCGGGCCTTCCGCTCGAGGCGCAACGCGAGCTGGCGCAGCTCTTTGCACTGCTGGCGTTCGCGCCGACGCGCGTGGCAATGACCGGCCTCTGGTCGGACTGGCCGCATGCCACGACCGCCGAGGTCGACGCCGTGCTCGTGCGCTGGCAGACGAGCCGCCTGTCGTTGCTGCGCTCGGCGTACGACGGCCTTCACCAGCTCATCCTCGCCGCCTGGTACGGCAACCCGCGCGCCTGGGCTGCGATCGGATACGCGGGTCCGCCGCAGCTGACATGACGGATCGCCGCGACCCGATCCGCGAAGGGCTCGCGCGCGGCTGGCGCGTCATCGACGCACGCGACATCGATCACGACCCGACGTACGAGGCCGACGTCGCGATCGTGGGCACTGGCGCGGGCGGTGCGACGGTGGCCGACATCCTGTCGGCCGCGGGACTTCGGATCATCCTGATCGAGGAAGGCCCGCTCAAGTCGTCGAGCGACTTCCGCATGCGCGAATCGGAGGCCTATCCCGACCTCTACCAGGCGTCGGCCGCGCGCAAGACGCGCGACAAGGCGATCAACATCCTTCAGGGCCGCTGCGTGGGCGGCGGCACGACGGTCAACTGGACGAGCTCGTTTCGAACGCCGCCGCGCACGCTCGCGCACTGGCGCGACGCCCTCGGGATCGAAGGCTACGGCACGGACGATCTCGCAGCGTGGTTCGCGCGCGCCGAGGCGCGATTGTCGATCGCGCCATGGACGGTCGCGCCGAACGCGAACAACGCGGCGCTCGCGCGCGGCGCTCGCGCGCTTGGCATCGCGCACGGCACCATCCGCCGCAACGTGTCGGGATGCCTCAACCTCGGCTATTGCGGCATGGGCTGCCCGACCAATGCCAAGCAATCGATGCTCGTCACGACGATTCCCGCGGCGCTCGACCAAGGCGCACTGCTTTTGACCCGCACGCGCGCGCAGCGCCTGGCATGGTCGGGCGATCGCGCATCGAGCCTCGAGTGCGTCGCGCTCGACAGGGCCGGAATCGCGCCGGGCGCGCGCCGCATCCACGTGCGCGCGCGCACCTACGTCGCCGCCGGCGGCGCGATCAACACGCCCGCGCTGCTGTTGCGAAGCGGCGTTCCGGATCCGCATGGCGTGGTCGGCCGCAGGACGTTCCTGCATCCCACCGTGGTGTCCGCGGCGTTGATGCCCGATGCGGTCGACGGCTACGCCGGCGCGCCGCAAAGCGTGTACTCCGATGCCTTCCTCGACGACGTGCCATTCGAAGGGCCCATCGGCTACAAGATCGAAGCGCCGCCCATCCATCCCATCCTCGCCGCCATCACGCTGCCGGGGCACGGCGAGGCGCATGCGCGCCTCATGCGCGAGCTGTCGCACATGCAGGTGCTCATCGCGCTGCTGCGCGACGGCTTCCATGATGAAAGTCCCGGCGGCACCGTGCACCTCGCCGACGACGGCACGCCGGTGCTCGACTATCCGCTGCGCGAGTACCTGTGGGACGGTGTGCGCCGCGCGTTCGCCTCGATGGCCGACATCCAGTTCGCCGCGGGTGCACGCGCCGTCGTGCCGGTGCATGCGCGCGGCGCGGCGTACGTCGATGCGGCACGCACGCGGACCGCGATCGCCGGCTTCGCCCTCGGACCGCTCGTGACGCCCATCGTGTCGGCGCATGTCATGGGCGGATGCCCGCTCGGTCCCGACGCGAAGCACGCCGCGGTCGACACCGGCGGGCGCTACCATCATCTCGCGAACCTCTACGTCGCCGACGGATCGCTCTTTCCGACATCGATCGGCGCGAACCCGCAGCTGTCGATCTATGCGATCGCGGCGAAGCTTGCGAGCGCCTGGGCCTCGGAATGGCGGCCTTGAGGCATCCGCCCTCGTCGCTTCGCCGGACGCGCTCGCACGTCGTCGTCTTTAGTGTGCCTGCTCTAACGCAGATACGTACATTGGATCTTCATGCGGCGCCACGCCGCGCCTACCAGGAGACGACGATGCAGCATGCAATCAGGCCGGCGTTCGGCGACACCGTGCGCGCGGCTTCGCGTCAGATGTGGCTTGCCGGTCTCGGCGCGGTGGCGGTTACCCGCGAATGGGCCGGAAAGGAAGCCGGCAATGCCTTTCGCGCGCTGGTCCGCGAAGGCACGGCTGTCGAATCGCGCGCCATGCGCGTGGTCGGCCGGCGCATCGACACGTCGGTCGCGCGCGCCGACGCCCTGTGGCGGCAGGCACGCGACACGGTCGAAGGCGCCACCCGGACGTATGCCGACACCGTCGTGACGCTCGTTCGTCAGGCCCTGCCTCGTATCGACGCCGGCACCCGCTCCGGCAAGCCGGCGGCGCGCAAGCCGGCGAAGCCCGCGCGCAGCACGCGGCACGCGAAGCGCGTCAAGCGCACGGCCGTCCGCACCACCAAGCGCGCCGCGCGCCGCTGATTCGAGTACCATCCGCGTCGCCCACGCTCGTCCGCCTCGTCCGCGAGGCGGACGGTCTCGCGCTCGCATGACGACGCGCACACGACGCCGCCACACCAGCACCCGCGCACGACGCGACGCGCCGCGCATCGGTCTCGCGCTCGCCGGCGGCGGTCCGTTCGGCGGCATCTACGAAGTCGGTGCGCTGCTCGCGCTGGCCGATTCGATTCGCGGCTTCGATCCGTCGCGCCTCGACGTCTATGTCGGCGTCTCGTCGGGTGGCTTCGTCGCGGCGGCGCTCGCCAATGGCTTGTCGCCTTCGCAGATGCACCGTCTCTTCATCGCCCGCGCGCCCGAAGCTGCGATGAGGCCGGCCCTCTTCCTCCAGCCTGCGTTGCGCGAATACATGCGCCGCGCGTCGAGCCTGCCGCGCCTCGCGCTGCGCGCGTGCCTCGACTACGCGCGCCATCCGTTCGAGCGCGGGCTGTCGGCGTCGCTCGCCACGCTGGCGCGCGCGCTGCCGACGGGCGTGTTCGATCAGCATGCGGTGGAGGCATTCCTCGCGCGTCTCTTCGACGCGCCCGGCCGCAGCAACGACTTCCGGCGCCTGCGCGCGCGGCTCTACGTGGTCGCCACGCATCTCGACACCGGCGCGGCGGTCACGTTCGGCGCGAAGGGCCACGATCACGTCCCCGTCTCGCGCGCGGTCGCCGCGTCGAGCGCGCTCCCCGGCCTGTTTCCGCCGGTGGAGATCGACGGGCAACACCACGTGGACGGTGCGCTCAACAAGACGCTCAACGCTTCGCTCGCGCTCGACGAAGGTGTCGCCCTGCTGATCTGCGTCAATCCGCTCGTGCCCTTCGACGCGACCCGGCGCGAGCCGCATGTCCGCTCCGCCGTCGACACGCTGCATCAGGGCGGCCTACCGCTCGTGCTGTCGCAGACGCTGCGCGCGGTCGTGCGCTCGCGCATGCAGGCGGGCATGGCGAAGTACGCGCAGCGCTATCCGCACGCCGACATCGTTCTGTTCGAGCCGGCGCGCGAGGATGCCGACATGTTCTTCGCCAACCTTTTCGGCTACGCGCAGCGCGAGCGGGTGTGCGCGCTTGCCTTCGAGTCCACGCGCGCGAACTTGCGCGAGCGCGCCGAGTCCCTTGCCCCGCTGCTGTCACGGCACGGCCTCGCACTCGACGAGTCCCGTCTTGCCGACCGTGGCCGCAGCCTCCACGACGCTCTGTGCGACCCGCGCCCGCTGCGAACGTCCGCGAGGCGCGGCGTGCGCCAGACGGCACGCGATCTCTCGCACACGCTCGATCATCTCGAGCGGCGTCTCGCGCTATTGCGCTGACTCGGCCGGCGGCACGCAACGCGCATGCCCACCAAGCCGCCTCGGCGCACCCGGCAGCGCATCCTGGACACCGCGCTCGCGCTCTTCAACCGCGACGGCGAGCCGAACGTCACGACCGCGCACATCGCGGACGAGATGAACATCAGTCCGGGCAACCTGTATTACCACTTCCGCAACAAGGACGACATCATCGGCGAGCTGTACGCGGCGCACGAAGCTTCGCTCGCGCCGCTGCTCGACGTTCCGCCCGAGCGCAGCGTGTCGGTCGAGGACTTGTGGCTGCTCTTGCACCTGCTGTTCGAGCGGATGGGCGCCTACCGCTTCCTGTACCGCGATCTCGACGAGATCACCTCGCGCAACCGGCGCGTGGCGCTTGCTTTCGCTGCACTCGTGCGTCGGGGCGAGTCCGCCGTTCGGACGCTCGCCGACGGGCTCGCCCGCGAAGGCGTGCTGGAGGCAACGTCGCGCGAGCGCGCAGCGCTGGCGCGCAATGTGGTGCTCGTCTGCACGTACTGGATGTCGTTCCAGCGCGTGAGCCAGGTTGCGCCGGCTTCCGTCGCGCAACGCGACACGGCGCGAATCGACCCCGGGCAGGCGGCGTACCAGGTGCTGGCGCTGGTGGCGCCATTCCTGGTCGGCGATGCGCGCGCGCTGGTCGAGCGCCTTGGCGAGGACTATCTTTAGCCAACCTCGGGGAGGAGGCGAACATGGCGAAGAAATGGGCGAAGTTCCCGCACTCGAACAGCGCCTTCATGTACGACACCAACGCGATCCGGAAGAACTGGCCGCGTCTTCATCGCGGCGACGGGGAGCCGTTCCCGGCCGCGAGCCAGGTGCTCGACGCGTGGCGCTTCTACCATGCCGGTGATTTCCCGCAGGCGGTGGTCCTCGGGCGAGCCGCGGGCGGCAACGGCAACAACGCCGCCGTCAAGGCGCAGACCGTGTACGCCGTGCACCTCGAGAAGGACGAGGCGACGCGGCTCGCGCTGCTCGAGCAGGCGTTCGGCTGGGCGGACGAGTATCGCAAGAGCGCGCCCAAGGATCCGAACGGACATTACCTCTATGCATTCGCGCTGGGACGGTACGGACAGCACATCTCGGTGGCGAAGGCGCTCGCACAGGGCTTCGGCGGCAAGATCAAGGAGGCGCTGACGACCGCGCTGAAGCTCGCGCCGCGGCACGCGGAGGCGCACACCGCGTTCGGCGCGTATCAATCCGAGGTCATCGACAAGGTCGGCGCCCTCGTGGCCGGCATGACGTACGGCGCCAAGAAGGACTCGGCGGTGGAGCACTTCAAGCAGGCCCTCGGGATCTTTCCCGAATCGCCGATCGCCCACATCGAATACGCCAACGGCCTGTTGCGCCTCTTCGGCAAGTCGCGCATCGACGAGGCCGCGCGGCTGTACGAGCAGGCGGCCGGCGCGAAGCCGATGGACGCGATGGAGCGGCTCGACGTGGAGGTGGCGAAATCCGAGCTGGAGTGAGCTGCCGCGATCCCGCCTGATCTCAAGCCGCCGCGACGGCGGCGGCGAGCGCGGGATCGAGGTCGCCTTCGAACGGCCACGGCGACATCAACGTCACGAGCAGCAGCTTCTCGAACTCCTCGCCGAAGCGCGCGGCGATGCGATCCGGATCGGGGCACAACCCCTCGTCGGTGACGAGGCCGAACTGCACGATGCCGCCGTACGAGATGATCGACACGCCCATGCCGATGTCGCCCGACTGGGGCACCCAGAACATCAAGCGGTCGATGCGGCTCCCCGCGAGATACAGCGGCTGCCGCGGCCCGGGCACGTTGGTCATCACGGCCGTCGCGTTGCGCGCCAGCGCGACGAGGAGCGCTTCCTGCAAGGCACGCGGTCCGGCTCCCATCGCGGCCAGCAACCCGAGCGCGACGAGCGGCTGGCAGGAATCCTTCAGCGCACGCATGTTGGCGCGCACGGCATAGAGGCGCTCGACCGGGTTGCCGATGCCAAGCGGCAGCTCGAGGAACACCAGGCCGAAGCGGTTGCCGAGCTTCCACGCCTGCTCGACCGGTCGCAGATTCACCGGCACGAGCGCACGCACGGTAACGCCGTCGACGCCGTCGCCGTGCTCGGTGAGGTAATCGCGCAGCGCGCCGGCGACGCACGCGAGCAGCACGTCGTTGACGGACGCACCGAGCGCCTTGCCCACGGCTTTCACGTCGTCGAGCGCGAGCGGATCGGTCCACGCCACGCGCTTGCCTTGCGTGACCGTTCCCTTGAAGCGCGTCGGTGAATCCTGCGACATCAGCGCGAGTCGCGCGACTTCGGCGGTGAGCGCGCTGCCCTGTTGCGCGAAGGCCACGGCGCGGGCCGGATCGCTCCAGATCGCCGCGCCCTTGTCGATCAGCATGCGGCCGAGCTTTCGCGCCGTGTCCATCACGTTGCCGACGGGCGCCAAGATCTGCGACAGCGGATCGTCGGCCGCCGCCTCTTCGCCAGCGCGCCGCCGCGGCGGCGCCTCGAACGGCATCGCGGGCGGTCCGTCGGGCGCCGAGTCGGTCATCGACAGCATCACGCGCACCAGCGCGATGCCGTCGGCGTAGCAGTGATGGACGCGCGCGATCAGCACGCTGCCCTGCCGATAGCGAGGGATGACATGGAACTGCCAGCGCGGGCGCCCGGCCGGCAACGGAGTCGCGATGAGCGACGAGACGTAATCCTTGAGCGCCTGGTCCGCGTCACCACGCGGCAGGCGGGCGATGACGAGATGATCGTCGAGACGAAAGCCGCTCGACGCTTCCCAGTAAGCGCCGTCAGCGCGCTCGACCGGCCGCTCGCGAAAGCGCGCGAAGCGCAGGAACCGGCGCTCGAGCATCGCCCGCACGCGCGCGACATCGAGCGGCTCGGCGAACATCAGCACGCCGCAGATCGTCATGAGATTGCCCGGCCGATCCATGCGCAGCCAGGCATTGTCGACCGGCGACAGCTTCTCGCGTCGTGCGCGCGTCATCGCGTGTTGATCGCGTCGATTGGCGCCCTCGCGGGCTTCGCGCTAAAGTAGCACGCCACGCGCGCGAGGAGCACCGAGATGGCCGCTACATCGAAGAAGGGTGCCGCCGCCGGCAGCGCCGCCAAGCCGGCACCCGCCACGAAGAAGCAAGCATCCGCGGCGGACGCAGATCTCAAATCACGCTTCGAGGCGGCCGCGGCAGCGGCGAAGCAGGGCAAGCGCCGTCCCGACAACGCGACGATGCTCAAGCTGTACTCCTACTACAAGCAGGCGACCGAAGGCGACGTTCGGGGTGACCGCCCGGGCGGCCTGGACTTCGTCGGCGGCGCCAAGTACGACGCATGGGCGAAGCTGAAGGGCGTGACGCGCGACGAGGCGATGACCGCCTACATCAAGCAGGTCGAGCGGCTCAACCGCGAGTGAGGGCGGCGCCGCGCTCGACGCGATAGACGAGCTGCACGAGCCCCGACGGATATCGTCGCTCGTGTACGAGCGCGAGTGCAATGCAGCGCGTGCCCGTGGCGACGAGCGGCGTGCCGCCACCGAGAATGACGGGATGGATCGACACGACGACGTCGTCGATGACGCCGGCGGCGAAGCAGTCACGCACGAACTCGCTGCCGCCGACCAGCGCCATCGCCCTGCCCTCGCGCGCACGAAGCTCCGCCACGACGTCGGCCACGGGCCGCGACGTCGATAGCGTGTCGGCGGAGGCGATCGCGACATCGTCCCGTGGCGTCAGCACGATGACCTTGCGGCCCGCGTACGGCCATTGCGGCAACGCGAGCGCGCTCTCGTACGCGCACGCGTCGGTGAGCACGGTGTCGATGCGCTCCGGAAACGCCGAGTAGCCGGAGTCCGCGTCGTGGAACAGCCACGAGCGGTCGCCGCCGGGACCCGCGACATAGCCGTCGAGGCTCGTCGCGGCGAAGAGCTGTGCGCGGCGCGTCAAGCCTTGCGGGCGCGCTTCGCGCCTTTGGTCCCTTGGGCGCCTGTGGCCGTTTTGCCGGCCACCCGTTTCCTCGAAGTGGCCTTGACCGACGGCGGGCGGGCTGCTGTGGCGCGGATCAGGTCGTTGACCGATTCGGACAGCGCGTCCACCCGCTCGGTGAGACGCCGCACGTCGCTCTGGGTGTGCACGCCGAGACGCGACAGCGCGCGCGCCACGCGCGCCTCGAACACCTGCTCGAGCTTGTCCCACGTGCCTTCGGCCTTCGCCTGCATCTCCTTCGCCTTCGCCTGCGCCGCTTCGCGCGCCGCCACTGCGGTGTCGGTCGCGGCCTGCCTCGTGCGCGACTCGAGCGCCTGGCCCTGCTGCACCAGCGCATCGAAGAGCTTGCCGCCCTCGGCCTGCGCGCGCGAGAACGCGCCGAGGCCCGCCAGCCAGATCTGCCTCGACGATTCGAGCACCGTGTCGGCGAGCGCCTTGCCTTGTGCGTCGCCTGCTGCTTCGTTGTCGGCCTGCGCCTGCGCCTTCGCTTTCTTGAGCATCGCTCGCCCCCGTTGTGCATTGCGCCGCGTCGATATGCCGCGCACGTTAGGCGATTGTAGGCGGGCGCGTTAGAGCGCGCGCTCTAAAGGGTCGCGCCGACAGCGCGCGCGCGGGCGGCGGTTACAATCCCCGCCGCAGAGATGGGGGAGGATGACATGGCGTACTTCGTCACGGGCGCGACGGGCTTCATCGGTCGCTTCCTCGTCGGCAGGCTTCTTGCTCGCGGCAAGCCGATCTACGTGCTGGTGCGGCGCGGCTCGCAGAAGAAGCTCGCCGCGCTGCGCGAGCGCCATGGCGCCGACGATCGGCAGATCATCGGCGTTGCGGGCGACCTCTCCAAGCCGAATCTCGGCGTCGCCGACTCCGACCTGCGCAAGCTGAAGGGCAAGGTCGAGCACTTCTTCCACCTGGCCGCGATCTACGATATCGAGGCGAGCGCCGACGCGCAGCGGCAGGCCAACGTCGAAGGCACGCGCCACGCCGTGCAGTTCGCCGAAGCGATCGACGCCGGCTGCTTCCACCACGTGAGCTCGATCGCCGCGGCCGGACTCTACGAAGGCACCTTCCGCGAGGACATGTTCGAGGAAGCGGAGGAGCTCGACCATCCCTACTTCCGCACCAAGCACGACGCCGAGGCCATCGTGCGCAACGAATGCGCGCGCCCGTTCCGGATCTATCGCCCGGGCTTCGTCGTCGGCCATTCGAAGACGGGCGAGATCGACAAGATCGACGGGCCGTACTACTTCTTCAAGGCGATCCAGAAAATGCGCGAGGTGCTGCCGCCGTGGATGCCGACGATCGGCATCGAGGGTGGCCGCATCAACATCGTGCCGGTGGACTTCGTCGCCGACGCGCTCGACCATATCGCGCACAAGAAGGGGCTCGACGGCAAGTGCTTCCACCTGACCGACCCGGAGCCGCACCGGATCGGCGAGGTGCTGAACATCTTCGCGAGGGCCGGCCATGCGCCGCAGCTCACGATGCGCGTGAACGCGAAGCTGTTCGGGTTCATCCCGGCGCCGATCCTCTACGGGCTGGGCTCGCTCGCGCCGGTGAAGCGCGCGATGAAGGCCGTGCTCACGGATCTCGGCATGCCGCGCGACGTGTTCCAGTTCGTCAACTGGCCCACGCGCTACGACAACCGCGAGGCGACGAAGGCGCTCAAGGGCTCCGGCATCGCGGTGCCGGACCTGGAGAGCTACGCGTGGGTGCTGTGGGACTACTGGGAGCGCCACCTCGATCCGGACTTGTTCATCGATCGCTCGCTCGCCGGACGCGTGCGCGGCAAGGTGGTCGTCGTCACCGGGGCTTCGTCCGGCATCGGGCACGCCACCGCGCTCAAGCTCGGCGAGGCGGGCGCGCACGTGATCCTGGTCGCGCGCGGCGAGGAGAAGCTTGCGGCGACCAAGGCCGAGATCGAGGCGCTCGGCGGCACGGCGTTCTCCTGCACGGCGGACATCGCCGACATGGCATCGTGCGACGCGCTCGTCGCGCGCGTCACCAAGGAGCACGGCGGCTGCGATTATCTCGTCAACAACGCGGGTCGCTCGATCCGGCGCAGCATCGTCAACTCGCTCGACCGTTTCCACGACTTCGAGCGCACCATGCAGCTCAACTACTTCGGCGCGATCCGCCTCATCATGGGCTTCCTGCCGCGGATGATCGAGCGGCGCAGCGGGCACGTCATCAACATCTCGTCGATCGGCGTGCTGTCCAACGCACCGCGATTTTCCGCCTACGTCGCATCGAAGTCGGCCCTCGACGCGTTCGCGGCGTGCGCGGGGTCGGAGTTCCTCGACAAGAACATCACCTTCACCACCATCAACATGCCGCTCGTGCGCACGCCCATGATCGCGCCCACGCGCATGTATGAAAACGTCCCGACGCTGTCGCCGGAGGAAGCGGCCGGCCTGGTCGTGGACGCGATCGTGCGCAGGCCCGTGCGCATCGCCACGCGCCTCGGCGTGTTCGGCGCGATCTGCCACGCCGTCGCGCCACGCCTGACGCAGGTACTGCTCAACACCGCGTTTCACATGTTCCCCGATTCCGCGGCGGCCCAAGGCAAGAAGGACGAGGGCACGCCGCTCACGGCAGAGCAGATGGCGTTCGCGCAGCTGACGCAGGGGATTCACTGGTAGCCGACGCGTCACGCGCGGCGCGGTATTCGCCTGCGACGAGGTCGAACACCAGCCGGTCGTGCAGCATGGTGTTGTGCCCGATGCCGGTCAACGCGATGTTCGTCGCGCCCGGCAGCTCCGAGGACGTCTGCGGCGCGACCATGGAATCGTGGCGCGACCAGATCGAGACGATCGGCGGCGCCTCGCGCGGCGCGGCCACGTCGAGCGCCGTGAGCCACGCGCTGTCGGGCCGCAGCTGCGACAGCGAAGTGCCGAAGAATCCCCACGCGTGAACGCTGCCGCGAAAGGGCGCCGCGAGGGTGACCAAGCGCCTCACGCGCGTCGCGCCATAGCGACGCAGGTACGCCAGCAGCACGAGCCCGCCCATGCTGTGCGTCACGACGAACGCCTGCGCGGCACCCGTCTCGGCGCACACGCGCTCGATGCAGGCGTTGACCTGCCCGGCGAAGAGGTCGATCGAGCCGAGCGGCGGCCCGTACGACGGTGCGTACACCGGTCCGATGTCCGCGCGCCGCAGCCAGCGCACGAAGGTCGACCACAAGCCGGCATTGCAGAGCACGCCGTGCACCAGCACGACCGGCAGCCGCGCCGGCGCCGGCGTGGGGTCCGGCACGAGGACCCGATACAGAAGAATCCGGAACATGTCGCCTGCGATCGTCCAGTATTCCCGCGCAACGAGGCGAACGGTGGCGAGCGGACCGATGCGTGCGCCGGGCGGGCGCGGCGCCCGATAGATCCACGACAGCGTGAAGTAGAGCGCGACGAAGATCGCGAGCACGCCGAAATAGACCAGCGGGATCGCGATCAGATATCCCCAGGGCGACGCACCGGTCGCGACGGCAGGTGCGATGACGCGCACCGCGAACGTCGAGCATGCCACGACGACCACGACGGCGACGGTCCAGGCGCTCCACATGACGCGCGTCGATCAGGTCGCTTGCACGCTGGCGTGCGAGCGCCACATCTTCAGTGCGTTCTGTGCCGCAGCGAGATCGGCGATGAACACCACGCCGGACAGCGTCTTGCGTACCCGCCGCGTCATTTCGCCGCCGGCCCATAGCGCGACGTGCGCCGGAAGCTGGCGCCGCAGCGCGAGCAGCGCATCGCCCGCCTGGCGCACCGGAAACGCCGCGGAGAACGAGAGCCCGACGATGTGGATCTTGTGCGCGATCGCCGCGCGCCGAATGTCCTCGAGCGGCGTCTGCGGTCCGAGCGAGATGCATTGCACGCCTTCGGGGACGAGCAGCGCCTCGACCATCAGCAGGCCGAGCCCGTGCTGCTCGTTGGGCAGCGTCGTGAGCAGCACACGCGGCACGCCGGTCTGGCGCGGGAATGCATTGATCGCCGTGCGCAGCGCGACCTGCAGCTGCTCGGTGTACGTGTGCTCCTCGAAGACCTGCAGCTCGCCGCGCATCCACGCTTCACCGACCGCGCGGTTGAGCGGCGTGACCGTCTCCTGCACGAAGCGCTGGAGACCCTGGCGCATGACGAGATTGGCGAGCGTGTGCTGGAGCGCGGTGACGTCGTGCGAATGCAGCATCGCGAGCACGTCGCGCTCGAGCGCGGGCGCGGGCGCGTCGCGCGGGTTGCTCGCGCGTGCGTCGGCAAGCGCGTTGAGCTCCTCCGCCGACAGCGGGATGATCTTGCCGGGCCGCATGCCGACATCCATCAGCCGCTTGATCGCGCGCAGCTTGCCGACCTCGGCCACCGAATACTGGCGCTCGCCGTTCTCGTCGCGACGCGGCTTGGGAAACGCGTAACGGCGTTCCCACATGCGCAGCACGTCCTTGGACAGCCCCGTCTCCCGCTCGACCGCGCTGATATTGAGGAACAGCGGGTGCGTATCGACGGGCGGATTCATTGTCCCGGACGGTGGGTATAGAATGGACAAGTCTAAGACTCCCGAGGGACATTTGTCCAAGACAATGGTCTGGCGTCGTCTCCTCGACCTGCTGCGGTTGCGGCGTTCCGGCGACACGCGCCCGGCACCAACGGCTCCGCGTTCCTCGCGCGACGTCTTCGGGCCGCTTCTCCTCCTGCTCGCCGCCGTTGCCGCGACCGCGGCGCTCTGGCATGTCGTGGACGGTCGCCTGACCGGTGGCTTCACGCCGGTTGCCATGATCCCGGACGCCTTTCCCGACGACGGCGCCGGTGATGCGCTCGCCCCGGGCGAGGCCGAAACGTATCTGCCGATTCCGGGCGTGCTCGACGACGAGCGTGTCGCCGCTGCGCTCGGCCCCGTGGCCAAGCTCTCGTGTCGCCGCGACGATCCGCCGGATTCCGCCGCGCGGTCGCAGGAGCCGGCGGCGCTCGACGAGCCGCTTGCCGCAACGGGCGCCGACGCGGAGGTAGTTGCGGCCGAGCCGCTGGTCGCCGCCGCCAACGCGCCCATCGCGATGGTCGCCATCGGCCCGGAGGCCGTCATCGACGACGGCGCTTCGTGCCCCGCGCTGCTGCACTGGACGTTCAACCGGCTGCAAACCGGCAAGCCCGAATCGCTGTGCCAGTTCGAGGGCAAGGTCGTGCTGATCGTCAACACCGCGAGCTACTGCGGCTACACGCACCAGTACGAAGGCCTCGAAGCGATGTACCGCAAGTACAAGGACCGCGGGCTCGTGATCGTCGGCTTCCCGTCGAACGACTTCGGCAACCAGGAACCGGGCACGAACCACGAGATCGCCGAGTTCTGCCGTCTCACGTACGGTGTCGAGTTCCCGATGTACGAGAAGTCGAGCGTCACCGACCTGCGCAGCAATCCCCTCTTCACCGCGCTCGCCGCGCGCACGGGCACGTCGCCGCAGTGGAACTTCCACAAGTACGTCATCGACCGCAACGGCCAGGCCGTCGCGAGCTTCACGAGCCAGGTCGAGCCCAGCGACCCTTCGCTCATCGCGCTGGTCGAGCGCCTCCTCGCGCAGCGCGGCCGTCCCTCCTGAGCTAAAGCAGCACGCGGGCGAGGAGCGTCAGCCCGTTCACCACGAGGAGGGCGGCGATCAAACGCAGCACGCCCGCGGTCGAAAGGCGCCCGTGCACGCGGTGACCGAACCAGAGGCCGATCAGCATGACCGGCACCAGCGCGACGATCAGCGCGAGCAGCCGGACGTCGAGCAGCACGCCCGCGATGAGGAACAGCGCGACGCGCAGCCATACGCTCAGCGCAACGACGGACGAGGCCGTCGCGCGGAGCGCCGTCTTCTCGCGGATGCGAGCCGACAGGTAGACGATGTAGATGGGGCCGCCGCTGCCGAAAAGCGCCGAGAAGACGCCGCCGACGACGCCGATGGGCCACACGAGCCAGCCGGGCATGCGGGCGGGCCGCGGCGCCCCTGAGAGCGTGTACGTCCCGTAGAGCGTCACGAACATGCCGAGCGCGAGCAGCGCCGGCGCCGACGGCAACCGTACGAGCAGCGTCGCACCGAGTGCAATGCCGATGAGCATGGCCGGCACGAGCTTGCGGCAGTCGCTCCACGCGACGACGCGCCGGTAGCGCCACGACGTGCTCGTCGCGGCGAACGAGTCGAGCACGCAGATCATCGGCACGCAGGCCGCAACGGGCAGGACGTGCGCGAGCAGCGGCACCGAGACGATCGCGGAGCCGAAACCGGTGGCCCCGAAGATGACGTAGCCGAGCAGCGCGCAGGCCGCCGCGAAGAGGACGAGCGACGGCGTGATCTCCGGAAGATTGAGGTGCGCCATGGTGGGAGACATGCTGAACCCGGCCCGCAGGGTGCCGCGCCCGCCACGTTATAATTCTGCGTTTAGGCGAGCTAGCTCAGCTGGTTAGAGCAGAGGAATCATAATCCTTTGGTCGGGGGTTCGAATCCCTCGCTCGCCACCAATTCCCGCGGGTCTGTTCCGGACACATAGGTAACAGATCGTTCCGAAGACATGGGTAACATTTCGCCTTGAACCGGTTGGCGCCCGGCTCGATGCGACGCGCATTCCCGTCACGCGGGCGCGAACAAGCCCCGCACCCGCGTCTGTCGCGACGAGCCGCGTGTTGCGACGCGTTGTTGCACACCCGAGCAAGCATCGCGCGCGAAATCCTCGTAACATGCGCGCCGATCACCCACGAGCGGGAGACAAGCGATCGCGCCTGGAGAGTTTCTCGTCAGGACCCTGCGCGAGCTGGACGATGCCAATCGTCAGCTCGTCTCGCTGTTGCGGGCAAGAAAGTCGCTGCGCGAGGCGCGGTACGACCATACGCCGGACGACTACGCCCAGCGCCTGGCGGCCGTGCAGGTGGAGATCGACACTGCGATCGCGCGCATCCAGTCGCTGCACCAGCTCGTTCAGGAGATCCGCGACTGATGAGATCGCGCGGCCCGCCGCGGGGCTTGTCGGACAAACCCGTATAGACCAAGCCTCGACCGTCTGATTGATCGCGCCGGGAAAGCGCGCGATGCTCGACGCCGTCATCGACCCGTTCTACCGATGACCGGAGGCAGGGATCGATCATGGTCGTGCTGTGCGGCAATCCTGAATGCAATGCCGTGTTGCGCGTCGGCAGGGCGGACACGCTCACCGACGTGACGTTGAAGCCGAGCGACGCGGGACAGTTCTTCATATGCCCGCGATGCGGCATCAGCACGCTGGCCGCGGATCCGCCCGACGACGGGCCGCGTCACATCTGGCGCGCGCCGCATCGTCACGTGCAACCGCACTAGCGCGGTACTTTCGCCGCACTGACCTGTCGTCCGTCGCTCGTCGACGGCGTGGGCGGGTGCGGACTCGGTCGAGTCCAGCAAACGGCCGTTCCCGGCCGCGGCGCCGGCGCGCTGGACCCACGCCGCTATTCCAGCAGTTTCAGACACTTGGCCGCGCCACCCGGGCGATGGCGGCCGCTTTGCGCCGTTGCGCAGCGTGCCCTCATGAAACCGCCCGTCGGACACCGCGCGTGCGGGCGCGAAGATCGCTGCGTCCTCGCCGCGCGCTGCCGATAACAGCGATGTGCAAGCGGAACCCCTCGTCCCATGACCAGCGCCCTGTCGAGCGTCGCCTTTGGTGTGGCCCGCGTCGTGATCGTGACGCTCGTGCTGATCGTCATCGTGGCGGTCGTCGCGCTGGTCGTCGCGCGCTACCTCGCGCGCACGAAGCGCGCGCGCCAGGGCGTGTTCCTCGGCGTCTCGTGCACGGGGCTCGTGTTCGTCGCGTTCCTCGCCTGGAGCTGGCTCTCCGCCGTGCGCTGAGACCGCGGCCTGATTCGGCTACCATTCACGGTTGCCGACTCGCAGCCGCATGGACGCCACCGCCTTCGTCGCCGAGCTGGACACGCATCGGCGATACCTTCTCCGCGTCGCGCAGTTGCAGCTGCGCGACGGCGACCTCGCCGAGGACGTCGTCCAGGAGACCCTGCTCGCGGCGCTGAAGGCGCGTGACGGGTTCGACGGCCGGTCGACGGTCAAGACCTGGCTCACCGGCATCCTGAAGCACAAGATCGTCGACGCGATCCGTCAGCGCCAGCGCGCGCCCGTCGCGGCCGTCCGTCTCGACGAGGAAACGGATCTCGAGGATTTCGACCCGCTGTTCAGGGACAACGGCGGCTGGGCCGATAAGCCGGCGGAATGGGGCGACCCCGAAGGCGCGCTGTCGCGGCGGGAGTTCTTCGATGTCATGGACGTCTGCCTCGAGAAGCTGCCCCCCAACACCGCGCGCGTGTTCATCATGCGCGAGGTGATGGACCTCACGACCGAGGAAATCTGTAAGGAATTGGCCATCACGGCGAATAACCTGTGGGTCATGCTGTATCGCGCCCGGATGGCGCTGCGCATGTGCCTCGAGCAGAACTGGTTCATGACGGCACGGCCGACCCGATGAGCCCTGTCTTCACGCGCGCCCGCCCCGGACCATGCTCTTTCGACTGACACACGTGATCACCTGCAAGGAGGCGAGCCGCCTCCTGTCCCAGAGCCAGGACCGCCCGCTCGGCCGCTTCGAGGCGTGGAAGCTGCGCGTGCACCTTCGGCTGTGCAACGTGTGCACGCGTTTCGCGGCGCAGCTGCGCTTCATGCGTGACGCGATGCAGCGTTATCGAGCGTAGCAGGCTGCAACGATGTCCGTCACCATCCTGCTGAATGGCGAGCCGCGCAGCGTCGCGGCGGCGCTGTCGGTGTCGCAGCTGGTGGAGTCGCTCGGCCTTCGGGGCAAGCGCATCGCGGTCGAGCGCAATGGCGAGATCGTGCCGAAGAGCCGCTATGCGAGCACGTGCGTCGACGCGGGCGACAAGCTGGAGATCGTCGCAGCCGTCGGCGGCGGCTGACGCGTCGGACGCCCCTGCGGAGGGCGTAGAATCGTCCGCATGAACGCTCCGCTGGAAGCCGCCGCGCTCACCGATCCACTCGTCGTGGCGGGACGCGCCTATCGCTCGCGTCTCCTCGTTGGCACCGGCAAGTACCGCGACTTCGCCGAGACGCGGGCCGCGGTCGTCGCCAGTGGCGCCGAGATCGTCACCGTGGCAATCCGGCGCACGAACATCGGACAGGACGCGAGCGCGCCGTCGCTTCTCGATGCGCTGCCGCCGTCCGAGTTCACTTACCTGCCCAACAGCGCCGGCTGCTACACCGCCGACGACGCGGTGCGCACGCTGCGCCTCGCGCGCGAGCTGCTCGACGGCCACCCGCTGTGCAAGCTGGAGGTGCTGGGCGACAAGGAGACGCTGTTTCCCGACGTGCGCGAGACGCTCAAGGCGGCGGAGCGCCTCGTCGCGGACGGCTTCCACGTCATGGTGTACACGTCCGACGACCCGATCGTCGCGAGGGAGCTCGAAGGGATCGGCTGCGTCGCGATCATGCCGCTCGCCTCGCTCATCGGGTCCGGCATGGGCATCCTCAATCCCTGGAACCTGCGCCTGATCCTCGACCAGGCCAAGGTACCCGTGCTCGTGGACGCCGGCGTGGGAACGGCGTCGGATGCCGCGGTCGCGATGGAGCTCGGGTGCTCGGGCGTGCTCATGAACACCGCCATCGCGCTTGCGAAGGATCCTGTGCGCATGGGCCGCGCGATGCGTCTCGCCGTCGAGGCCGGTCGCGAGGCGTACCTCGCCGGCCGCATGCCGCGCAAGCTTTACGCCGCGAGCCCCAGCTCGCCGACGCACGGCCTCATCCGCTGACCATCATGCGCGCGCTCGCCGCCGGGCTGCTCGCGGCCGCGATCGGCGTCGCGCACGCTGCACCGCTCACGCCCGACGACGTCGCGAAGCTCTGCGGCGGCGCCGAGGACGCGGCGCACTGCGGCCGCCTCGTCGAAGCGCAGCAGATCGCCCGCCTGCCCGGGCTTGCCGTGCGCGACGGCGACGAACTGCGCGTGACGCTGTATCCGTCCGGCACGGCGACATTCCGCGACGTGGTGCGCACGAGCGGCGCGCAGACGTATGCGCTGTGGGATGCGTTGAGCGCGATCAACGCCGTCGTGCTGTTCACCACCGACGGCGACCGCTCGGGCTATCTGCTCGTGACGCGCTACGACGGCCGGCAATATCCGATGCCCGCCGAGCCGGTGCTGTCGCCGGACCGGCAATACATCGTCACGGCGGACTTCTGTGCCTCCGGCTGCGACAACGAGGTCGCGCTGTGGCGCGTGACCCGCGGCGACATGCGCAAGGAACGGGTGCTGCGGCCGGATGCGCCGTGGGGCGATGCAGCCGCGCAATGGAACGTCGACGGAACGCTCGTGATCGACTACCAGCGCGCCGGCTCCGAGCGCCGCGAGCAGCTCCGGCTGTCGATCTCCGACCCCCGCTGGCGACCGGTTCGCTGACCATGTCGGCCGATCGTTCCGCACCGCCTGCGCGGCGCGGCATTCGCAGCTTCGTGCTGCGCCAGGGGCGCATGTCGCCCGCGCAGCAGCGTGCATGCGACGAGCTCATGCCGCGCTATGGCATCGCGTTCGACGCGCAATCGCTCGACTACGCCGCGGTGTTCGGGCGCAGTGCGCCCGTGGTGCTCGAGATCGGCTTCGGCATGGGCGAGACGACCGCCGAGATCGCCGCGTCGCATCCGCACGTCGACTTCCTCGGCATCGAGGTGCACCTGCCCGGCGTCGGCGCCCTGCTGCGCCGGATCGAAGCGGCGGGCCTCGCCAACGTGCGCGTGATCCGGCACGACGCCGTCGAGGTCGTCGAGGCGATGATCCCGGCCGATTCGCTCGCCGGCATTCACGTCTACTTCCCCGACCCGTGGCCGAAGAAGCGGCATCACAAGCGGCGGCTGCTGCAGCCGCGCTTCGTGCACGCGCTCGCGCAGCGGCTCGCAAAGCGCGGCTACCTGCACGTAGCGACCGACTGGGAACCGTACGCCGAAGACGTGCTCGCCGCGCTCGCGAGCGAGCCGCTGCTCGCCAATCGGGCGCAGGCCTACGCCGAGCGTCCACCCTGGCGGCCGCAGACCAAGTTCGAGCGCCGCGGCCGGGCGCTCGGGCATGCGGTGTTCGACCTGCTGTTCGAACGGACCTAGCTAGCTACGCGGCGCTGCGCAGCGGGCGCGCACGCAGCCGCGCGATCAACCGGGTGAGCGCGCTGCGCGCCACGTCGCGCGAGAAGTGCGTGCGCACGTTCTCGCGGCCGCCCTCGGACAGGCGTTGCCACAGCGCCTCGTCGGCGTAGGCCTGGGCGACCGCCTGCGCGAACGCATCGGCATCGTCGGCGACCAGCACGTCGTTGCCCGGATCGAGATGCATGCCCTCGATCGACGGCGACGTGGCGACCACCGGCAGTCCATAGCTCATCGCGAGGTTGACCTTGCCCTTCACGCCGGCGCCGTAGCGCAGCGGCGACACCGACACGCGGCAGCCGGCAAAGTACGGCGTGACGTCCTTCACGTAGTCGGTGACGACGAAGTCGTCCGCCGCGAGCGAACGGATCGACGCGGGCGGGTTGCTGCCGATGACGTAGGTCGGCACGCCCGGCAGCAGCTGCCGCAGGCGCGGCAGCACGTCGCGCGCGTACCACAGGACGCCGTCGACGTTCGGCGGATGCTGGAAGCTGCCGATGAACACGAGCCCCCGGCGCTCCGCGCAGGGCTTGCCCTCGGGCATGGTCTCGTGGATGTTGGACAGCAACAGCACGGAAGCGGCCGGCACCAGCTTCGCGAGCAGCGCTTCCTCCACCGGCGAGACCACCAGCGTCACGTCCGCCTTGCGGATCAGCGCGAGCTCCTCGTCGCGCTTGGCGCGCGCCGACGCCTTCGCGGCGACGCTGCCGTCGAGCTCGGCGAGCCGTTCCGCACGCAGGAAGTGCAGGTCGACCGTGTCGAACACGATCAGCGCGTCGGGCGCGAACGCGCGCACCGCGTCGATGTGCTTGGCCGCGACGTAGTGCCTCGACAGCATGACGAGATCGAACTCGCGGCCGCGGCGCGACAGCAGGTCCGCGATGGATCGCACGTACGGCGCGAACAGCACCTCGATGCCGCTCTGCGCGAGATCGTCGACGTAGGGTTGGCGGTACTCGAGGTTGTCGGCGACGAACGTCACCTTGCACTTGAGCTGGGTGAGGATGTCCAGCGCCGCGCGCATGCGCATCGATCCGGAATCGAGGTCCGGCGTCAGCATGCAGGCGTCGATCACCAGCACGCGCAGCTGGGCCCAGCGATCGCGCTCGAGCTCGGGCCGCATCCCGTTGGCCGCGTGCCCGGCGAGCTGTGCCGCCCATTTCCCGGCGAACGTCGCCTGGTTCACGACCTGGTGCCGCTTGACGCCGCTGCCCGTGTCGGTGCCCGCGGTCTGTCCCTCGAAGTGCACGACGGTCGCGCGCGGCTGATAGAACACCTTGCGACCCGCCGCGCGCACGGCGAACGCGAGGTCCGTGTCCTCGTAGTATGCGGGCGCGAAGCGCCGGTCGAAGCCGCCGAGCGACTCGAACAGCGCGCGTGGAATGGCAAGGCACGCGCCCGAGCAATAGTCGACCTCGCGCACGTAGTTGTACTCGGGGCGATCGGGATCGTCGTCACGGCCGTAGTTCCAGGCCGAGCCGTCGCGCCACACGATGCCGCCCGCCTCCTGCAGCCGGCCGTCGGGGTAGACGAGACGTGCACCCACCAGCCCGGCTTCCGGACGCCGGTCGAGCACGTCGAGCAGCGCGTCCAGCCAGCCCGGCGTGACGATCGTGTCGTTGTTCAGGAAGACCAGGACGTCGCCACGTGCGAGCTCCGCGCCGCGGTTGCAGTTCTGCACGAATCCGAGGTTCACCGGATTGCGCTCGAACCGCACCCCGGTCACCTCGCGAAGCTGGACGTCGACCGGATCGGGCGATCCGTCGTCCATCACGATGACCTCGACGTCGCCGCCGGTGTTCGCGTGCACGCTCTTCAGGCACGTGAACGTCACGAGCGAGTTGCCGTATACCGGAACGATGATCGACACGCGCGGCTTCTCGCACGTGCGGAACGCGAGCGGACGCACGCTCGTCTCCTGCACGTATGCAACCGGCCGGACCGGCACGAATCGCCGGCGCCGGACGAGCTTGTCCGCAACGCGGCGGGCGAGCGCTCGCGGGCCGTCCTCGCGCAGGATGGACGCCGCGATGCCGGCCTGCCGCGGCAGATGCCGCAGGCCGACCCATCCCGCGCGTACGCGCGCTCGAGCGAGCTTCTGCTGCCGGTACAGCGCACGGAGCGGCGCCGCGGCGCGCCATGGCAGCGAGCCCTCGATGTGGCGAATGCGCGCGCGCGCTTTCCTCACCTCGGTTTCGAGGTGGCCCGCATGCGCCTGCATCTCGGTCGCCTGCATCTGCATCGTCACGAGCGCGCGCTGCGACAGCAGCAGGTCGGCGGCGAGATGCTCGCGGTCGTCCTGCGCCTTGTCGCGCACCCGCCGGTATTCGTCGATCTGTTCGTTCACCTGCGCGACGCGGCGCTTCAGCTCGAGACGCGCTTCGGTATGCCCGCATTCCACGCCGGCGCGATAAAGCTGCGGAAGCGACAACGGCGGCGACTCGACCTCGTGCTCGTCGAGGTACCAGTTGCGAAGCTCGAGCGACGGCAATTCGACGTCGGCGTCCGGCGCAACCGGCGTGATGCGCGCGAGGTACAGGGCGAGATAGCGCGAAGGCTCCATCATGACGCGAGGGCGCGCTGCGCGAGGACGATACGCGTCTCCGTGGCGGGTGCGCGTTCGGTCGTCGCGGCGACCGCGAGCAGCGCGGCGTTCCATTCGGCCGCCGGCGCATTCCACGCGACGGTCGCCGAGCGCGGATGCTGCGCCAGACGTTCGGGCAGTGCCCCGAGCGCCGAAGCGACGATCGGGATGCCGGATGCGAGCGCGACGGAAAGCGTATAGGAATAGGTCTCGGGCACTTGCGCGGGAAACCACAGCACGTCGGCCTTCTCGGCGGCGAGCAGGTTCGGAAGCTCGCTGTCCTGGTATTGACCGTGGATGGTGAGCGGCGCGTCGGGCCATTGCGCGACCGGCTCGGTCGTCGAGCCCAGCACGCGGAACGTGATCGGCAGCCGGCGTTCACGCGCGTCTTCCGCGCAGGCCGCCGCGACGTGCAGTCCCTTTTCCGGCGTGAGGTTGCCGAGGAGCACGACGCGCACCACACGCGGCGGCGGCGGCGGTGCGGACTCCGGATGCGGCCACACGTCGATGGCCACGTCGGGGACGTAGCGCGCCATGCGTTGCGCCACGTCGTCGGACGGCGCGATCAGTCGATCCGCGCCCCGCAACAGCCGTGCGAACGCGGCACGCCAGGCGCCAATGTCGAGGCCCCATTGCGCCGGCCGGCGCGCGAGGCACGCCGCGCAACCCGATGCGTCGGGCTCGCCGCAATAGTGACCGTCCTCGGTCACCAGGTGATACTGCGGGCAGATCGCGTAGTAATCGTGCAGCGTGCAGTCGTACGGAACGCCCGCCGCGGCAGGCAGGTCGAGGACCGCGCGCGGCATGCCATGCACGTGATGAAAATGCAGCCGCGCCACACGCAGCGTGCGCAGCGTCTCGGCGAGTCGCGAAAGGTCGTGGGGCAAACGAAAATACGCCGCGAACGATTCAGCGGTGCGCGGCCAGTACAGCTTGACCGTGTCGTCGACCGCAGGCTCCAGATAGAGCACCGTCGCGCGCTCGCCGATCAGCGCGGCGAGGTCGTCCATGTGTCGACGGATGCCGCCGCCCCAGCGATGCGAGACGAACACGATCACGGGCTTCGTCCCCTCCGCGAGGCGCAAAAGGTCCACGCGCCGCCCGTAGGGACGGCCCGGCTCGTGCTCGAGGATCTCCGCGCGGCGCGTGGCGTAGCCGGGATAGAGGCGGTCGAGCGCGAACACGGCTCGCTCGCGCAGCGCGTCGGCTTCGCTGCCGAAGGAGACGTGACCGACGTGCGCCACGAACACGTCGCCGGCGAGCAGCAAGCGGAAGCCGGCGCTCGCGGCGCGCAGGCTGAAATCCGTGAGCACGGCGTAATCGCTGCCGAGCGGCCCGCCATCGAATGCGCCGACCGTCGCGAGGCATTCGCGGCGCACGTAGAGGCAGGGGCCTTCGAGCGCGGGCAGGCCCGCGGACTCGCCCGGGTTCGCGCGCGCGAACAGCGTATCGAGCGAAGCCGCGGTGTGATCCGGCGGGATCGCGTTGGATGCATCGGGCAACGGGTATGTCGCGGTGCCGTACGCGTTGGTCATCGGCACGACCGCGCCGACGTCGCGTGACGCGGCATGCGCGCTCATGCGGTCGAGCCAGTCGTTGGCGACTTCGGCATCGGAGTGCAGCACGACGACGTCGCGATCGCGGTGCAGCCCTGCGGCGCGATTGATCGCGGCCGCGAAGCCCTGGTGCGTCGCCTGCTCGATCAACGTGACCCTGCGGCGCTGCGCGAGATCGCGCACATAGCGCGCGACATCGGGATCGGGCGAGGCGTCGTTGACGACGACGACCTCGTAGGCGGTACGAACGCCGGCCGCGAGGACGCTCTCGAGGCAGCGGCGCGTCGCCTCCGCGCCGCGATAGACCGGCACGACGATGTCGACGATCGGCATCAGCCGGCTCCGCGCAGGCGCCGTCGCGCGACACCGAGGGGCCAGCGCGCCCAGCCTGCTGCAGATTCGCGATACGCAAGGCGCACGCGAGTCTCGCCGTGCGCCGCGCGCTCCTGCGCGAGCGCGGCCTCGCTCGCCGACGCGGCCGCCGACGCGCGCGTGCACTCGTCACGCGTTGCGGCGAGCGCGCGCTCGAGCGCCGCGCTCTTCTCGCGCTCGCTGGCGAGCGCGTTGACCGTTTCGACCAGCTCCCCGAGGCGGTCTTCCGCGACCTTGCGCGCATCGACCTCGTCCCACGCGAGCTGTCGCTCGCGCAGGAGCGCGCGCGCGTAGTCGCGCCACAGCCCGAGCTCGCCGTCGTCGAACAGCGAAAGCGCGGGCAGCTCCGGGAGCACGGCATCGACGGCGCCGGCGACGACGACGAAATACATCGGCGGGGCGGGCTCGCGGCGCCGCTCGACAACATCGTGCGCGAGCGTGTCGTAGGCGATGTCGCCGCTGTCCACCGCCTCGGACCACAGGAGCGAATGCGCGGCCACGCGCTGCGCGTACCAGGCCTGCTGCGGGAAGAGCGGATCGATCAGCGCCGCCAGCTCGTCGCGGTCGAGCTCCTTCACGTGGAAGTGATTCGCCACGCCGCCCATCTCGTTGTACACGGGGCGATTCGGCGAGGAGAGCACCAGCGCGCCTGACGGTGCCAGCACGCGCCGGAACTCCGCGAGCATCTCCCGCTGCTCGGCGAGGTGCTCGATGGTCTCGAAGCTCACGACGAGATCGACGCTGCCGTCGGACAGCGGCAGCGCGGTGACCGATCCCTGCACGTACTGCACGTTCGCAAGGCGATAGCGCGCGCGCGCGTGCTCGACCGTCGCCGCGTCGATGTCCACCGCAGTGACGTGCGCCGCGGTGCGCGCGATGAGATAGCTGCCGTAGCCCTCCCCGCACGCCGCGTCGAGCACGCGCAGTCCCGACGCCAGCGGCGCCACCGCCGCGTAGCGATGCCAATGCTCGTAGCCGATCGCACCGCGCACTTCCGGCGTATAGCGTTCGCCGGTGAAGGTCAGCGCGGTCGTGGAATCGGTCTTCAAGGGGGCGTCGTGGGTGCGGGCCACCCGACATTGTAGCGGGCGCTACCCCAGCGTCAGGATCACCGGCTGATGGTCCGACGCCTGCGTCGCCTGATCGACCTCGAGGCCGCGCACGCGCGCGCGCAGCTCGTCGCTCACGAAGATGAAGTCGCAATGGAGCTCGCCGCCCGACGGGTCGGTCTTCTGGTAGATGCAGAACGTCGCGGCATGCGGTGTGCCGGGATGCGCGACCTCCCACGCGTCGTGCAAACGGGCCGTCCCGTCGTCGAACGGCGCGAGGATCGCAGGATGCTCGGGATCGTCCGGCTCGAAATTGCAATCGCCGGTGATGATCGTCGCGCGCGGCCGCACGAACGTGTGGAAGGGCGACCCGTCGTCCTTGGTGATCTGCGCGTCGCGCGCGTACGCATAGCCCTCCGCGTAGATCGACCGCAGCGCGAGTACCTGCGCCATGCGCTGCTTCGCCGAGTAGTACTCGAGATGCGTCGTGATGACGCGCACGTCGCCGAACGGCGCGCCGACGACCGCCTCGACGGCAATTCGCGGCATGCTGGGAACACCGGGGTCGAGCGGATACGGCAGCAGGTGGCGATAGACCTGGCGCACGGGCAGTCGCGACAGGATCATGTTGCCGAAGCGCCGGCGCCCGCCGTCGCGCGCCGGTTGATCGACGCCGACACCCGGCACGGCGGTGAATCCCGGCAGCAGGCTCGCGATGACGGCGAACTGGTCATCGCCGGATGCGCCCGCGAGATCGGGATCGACGAAGTTATCGGCGATCTCCTGCAGGCACAGCACGTCGAAGTCCGCGATGCGGCGGGCCTCCGACACGATGCGCGCGGGGTCGACGCTGCCGTCGACGCCGCGACACCACTGCACGTTCCAGGTGACGAGCTTCACGCTATCGGATCCCCGCGCGCATGAACGATTGGACGAATTGCCGCTGGAAGAGCAGGAACGCGACCAGCAGCGGGCCCGTGGAGAGCAGCGTCGCCGCGGTGATGATCGACCAGTCGATGCCCTGGTCGCCGGCCGAGAAAACCTGCAACCCGACCGTCACCGGTCGCGTCTCCACCGAGTTCGTGATGATGAGCGGCCACAGGAAGTTGTTCCAGTGATACGACACCGAGACGAGCGCGTAGGCGAGGTACGTCGGCCGCGCGAGCGGAACGTACACCTTCCAGAGCGTCTGCAGCGGCGAGCAGCCTTCCACGCGTGCCGCCTCGTCGAGCTCGGCCGGGACCGTCTTGAACGTCTGCCGCAGCAGGAAGATGCCGAATGCGCTCGCCATGTACGGCAGGCCGATCGCCAGGATCGTGTCCTTGAGACCGAGCTCGGCCATGGTGCGATAGTTCTCGACGATCAGCACGTCGGGCATGATCATCAGCTGCACCAGGACGAGCGCGAAAGCGACGTTGCGGCCGGGGAAATCGAAGCGCGCGAAAGCGTACGCGGCCAGCGTCACGATGACGAGCTGCGCGGCGAGCACCATCGTCACGAGCATCATCGTGTTCAGGAAATACCGCGCGAACGGGGCGGCATTCCATGCCTTGACGAAGTTGTCGAGCGTGAGCGGCGCCGTGAGGCTGAGATGCGTCGAGAACTCGGCCGGATGGAACGCCGTCCAGAACGCATAGAGGAGCGGCAGCACCCACAGGAATCCGAGGAGCCAGGCCGCCGCGGTCTCCAGCGCACGCCAGAAGCCAGCCGGATCGTAGACGCGGGTTGCGGCGGCGCTCACGTCGTTCACCGGTAATGCGTTCGGCGCTCGAGGAAGAGGAACTGCGCGAGCGCGGCGAGCCCGAGCAGCACCAGCAGCACCATCGTCAGCGCGGCCGCGTACGCCGAATCCCAGAACCGGAAGCCGGTCTCGTAGATGTAGTAGAGCAGGAGCTCGGTGGCATTGTCGGGCCCGCCTCGCGTCATCACGACGATGTGGTCGACCAGCCGGAATGCGTTGATCACCGCGTTCACGAGCACGAAGAGCGTCGTCGGCATCAGCAGCGGAAATGTGACGCGACGGAAGAAATACCATCGCGACGCGCCTTCGATCGCCGCCGCTTCCGCGAGATACGGCGACATCGACTGCAGCGCGGCGAGGTAGAAGATCATGAAGAAGCCCGCTTCCTTCCAGATCGCCACGACCATCACGGCAGGCAGCGCCGTCGCCCGGCTGCCGAGCCAGTTGTGGCTGCCCAGGCCGAGCGCGCCGAGCAGCTGCTCGAGCAGGCCGTAGCCCGGCGTGTAGAAGAACAGCCAGATGTTGGCCACGGCGATCATCGGAAGGATCGTCGGCGTGAAATACGCGAGACGCAGCACGCCGCGTCCGGGCAGGCGGCCGTTGACCCAGACCGCCATGACGAGCGCGATCGCGATCGACACCGGGATCGTGCCCGCGGCATACCAGAGGTTGTTGCTGAGCGCCTGCCAGAAGATCGGGTCGTCGACGAGCTGCCGGTAATTGTCGAGGCCGATGAAGACGGCCTTGCGCGCGCCGCGGGGCGTCGAGAAGAAGCTGTGCCACAGGTTGGCGATCGCGGGATAGTGCGTGAAAAGCGCGAGCAGCACCGCGGCGGGCAGCAGGAGCATCCACGCGTAGAGCCACTCGCGCGTGCGCGTGAGCGACGACGCGGCCAGCGCACCCGCCCCCCTCTCCCGCGTGGGGACAGGGGCCGGGGTCAGCGCCGCCGTCAGAGGCTGCGGCGTGTCGATCGAAGCGTTCCTACTTGTAAGCCTTCAGGATGCGATCGGCCTCGCGCTGCGCGTCCTTCATCGCCTGATCGGGTTTCTTGGTGCCCGTGAGCGCAGCCTGCAGGCCGTCGTTCAGCGCCTTGGTGACGCGCTGGTTGTCGTGCGTCGACAGCTCGGCCTTGGCGTACGGGAGCTGGTCGCGCGCGACCGCCGCCGCGGGAAAGCCGGCGACGTATTGCTTCATGACCGACGTGTCCCACGCGTCCTTGCGCACCGCGACGTAACCGGTGTCGATGCCCCACTGCGCCGCACGCTCCGGAGACGTCGCCCACTTGATGAACTTGAACGCGGCCTCGCGCTGCTGCGGGGTCGACTTCTTGAAGAGGTAGAAATTCCCGCCGCCCGTGGGACTGCCCCGTTGCTTGTTCGCCGGCAGCATGGCGACGCCGAAGTCGAACTTCGCGTTGTTCTTGACGTTCGTGAGGTTGCCGGTGGTGGTCCAGATCATCGCCACCTTGCGCTCGAAGAAGTCCTTCGGCGTGGTGCCCCACTCCACGATTCCCGGCGGATGCACCTTGTACTTGTTCACGAGGTCGACCCAGTACTGCAGCGCCTCGATGACCGCGGGCTTGTCGTAGTAGACCTCGGTTCCCGCCTGGTTCATGAGATTTGCGCCGTTTTCGATCGCGAGTCCCTGGAACAGCCAGTACGGGAACCCCGACGATGGAATCTGGACGCCCCACTGCGTGACTCGGCCCGATGCGTCGCGCTTGGTGAGCTTCTGCGCGTACTCGGTCATCTCGTGCCAGGTCGCCGGCGGCTTGTTGGGGTCGAGACCCGCCTCCTTGAAGAGATCCTTGTTGTAGTAGAGCACGATGGTCGACCGCTGGAACGGAATGCCCCACGTCTTGCCGCCCGTCTGGCTGTTCTCCATGAACGCCGGATAGAAGCTCTTCAGCCAGTCGCGATCCTCGCGCGTCTTGATGAGGTGGTCGAACGGCACGATGGCGTCCTCGTCGATGAGCGTGAACATGTCGGTCGACAGCAGGATCGACGTGACCGGCGGCTCGCCGCTCTTCACGGCGGTCAACGCCTTCGCGATGGACTCCTGATAGCTGCCGGAATAGATCGGGCGTAGCTTGATGCCGGGGTTCTCCTTCTCGAAGTCGGCCGCGTAGCCGTCGATGATCTTGGTGATCGGACCGCCCACGGCGACCGGATAGTAGAACGGCACCTCGACCGGCGCCTGCGCGAGCGCCAGGCCGGCAAACAACGCCGCGGCGAGCGCCGCGGCACTTCCCAACCATCGAACGAACGCCATGAGTCCTCCTCCCTTGTGATGAACCGGATGTCGCTTCAGGCCATGCGCGTCTCGGCAGGCCGCGCGACGGGAACGTGCGCGCGCGCGCCGGACGTGTCGAAGAAATGCTGCGCACCGGGTGCCCATGTGAGCCATGCGGCGTCCCCCGGGCGCAGCGCGACGCTGCCCTGCACCCGCACCGCGATCGAATGGTTGCCGATGGCGCAGGTGATGAGCGAATCCCCGCCCAGATATTCGACGTGCTCGACGCCGGTGCGCACGCCACGCTCGAACGCGAGCGCGATGTGCTCGGGGCGGATGCCGAGCGTGCCGCCGGCGCATTCGGCCGGCAGCACGACCGGACCTTCGGTGCCGGCGATCGCCGCGCCGTCGGCGATGCGGACGAGCGGCAGCACGTTCATGGGCGGCGTGCCGATGAACCGCGCGACGAACACGTTGGCCGGTGACTCGTACAGCTCGACCGGCGTGCCGTTCTGCTCGACCCGCCCGGCGTTGAGCAGCACCACGCGATCGGCCATCGACATTGCCTCGACCTGGTCGTGCGTGACGTAGACCATCGTGATCCCGAGCTTGCGCTGCAGTGCGCGGATCTCGAGCCGCATGCCGGCGCGAAGCTGCGCGTCGAGGTTGGACAGCGGCTCGTCCATCAGGCACACCGGCGCCTGCGCGATGATCGCCCGGCCGAGCGCGACGCGCTGCTGCTGGCCGCCGGACAGCTGCGAAGGCTTGCGCGCGAGAAGCGGCGTCAGGCCGAGCAGCGCGGCGGTGCGCTCGAGCCGTTCGGCGCGATCGCGGGGCGGCACCTTGCGCACGTGCAGCCCGAACGTGATGTTCTCCGCCACGCTGAGATGAGGAAACAGGGCATAGCTCTGGAACACCATCGCGATGTTGCGCGCCGAAGGCGGCAGGTCGGTGACGTCCTGCTCGCCGATCGTGATGCGTCCGGCGTCCGGCGTCTCGAGTCCCGCGATCAGGCGCAGCGTGGTGGACTTCCCGCAGCCGGAGGGACCGAGCAGGACGTTGAGCGTGCCGGGCGCGAACGCGAAGCTGATGCCGTCGACCGCATGAACGCGGCCTTCGGCGGTCGCCCAATGCTTGCTGACGCCCGTTGCCGCGATCGCCGCCACGAAACCCGCGCGAGCGCTGCAGTCAGCCGAACAGCGCCGTCAAGGCGGCGCCCGGATCGGGTGCGCGCATGAACGCCTCGCCGACGAGGAACGCGTGCACGCCGTGACGGCGCATCTGCGCGACGTCGCGCTGGGCGAGGATGCCGCTTTCGGTCACCACGAGGCGATCCGCCGGGACGCGGGGCAGCAGCTCGAGCGTGGTCCGCAGCGAGACGTTGAACGTGCGCAGGTTACGATTGTTGATGCCGAGCAGCGCGCCGGGCAGCGCGAGCGCACGGTCGAGCTCGCGCGCGTCGTGCACCTCGACCAGCACGTCGAGCCCGTATTCGCGTGCGCAGGCGTTGAGCTCGGCAAGGCGCGCGTCGTCGAGCGCCGAGACGATCAGCAGCACCGCATCGGCGCCGATCGCGCGCGATTGCGCGACCTGGTACTCGTCGAGGATGAATTCCTTGCGCAGGACAGGCAGCTTGCACGCCTCGCGTGCCGCGACCAGATACTGGTCGGAACCCTGGAAGTACTTCGCGTCGGTCAGCACCGACAGGCACGCGGCGCCCGCGCGCTCGTATGCCGCGGCGATCGCCGGCGGATCGAACGCCGCGCGAATGACGCCGCGACTGGGACTCGCCTTCTTGATCTCGGCAATCACCGCCGGCTTGTCGTTGTCGACGCGCTCGCGCAGCGCGCGCTCGAACCCCCGCGGCGCCGGCGCGGCGCGCGCGTCGCGGTCGACGTCGGCAAAGGGCTTCGCGAGCTGCGCGGCGATGATCTCGGCGCTCTTGTCGGCGACGATGCGCGCGAGGATATCGCTCTGCGATGCCTGGACCGCGGCCGTCATGCCTTGACCGCCAGCCTTTGCGTGGTCGCGACGAAGCGCTCGAGCGCGCGCAGGGCGTCGCCGCTTGCAATCGCGCCGCGCGCCACCTCGATGCCTTCGCCGATCGACGGCGCCACGCCCGCGGCGTACAGCGCCGTGCCCGCGTTGAGCGTCACGATCTCGCGCGGCGTGCCTTCGATGTTGCGCAGCGCCTCGAGCACCATTTCCTTGGACTCGAGCGCGTCCTTCACCTTCAGGCCGCGGTTGGACTTCATGTGCAGGCCGAAGTCCTCGGGGTGGATCTCGTATTCCACCACCTCGCCGTTGCGAAGCTCCCCCACCATGGTGGCGGCACCGAGCGAGACTTCGTCCATGCCGTCCTTGCCGTACACGACGAGCACGTGCCCGGCGCCGAGGCGCTGCAGCACGCGCACGTGGATGCCGACCAGGTCGGGATGGAACACGCCCACCAGCTGATTGCGCGCACCGGCGGGATTGGTCAGCGGGCCCAGGATGTTGAAGATCGTGCGAACGCCGAGCTCCTTGCGCACCGCCGCGGCATGCTTCATCGCGCCGTGATGGTTCGGCGCGAACATGAAGCCGATGCGGCATTCGTCGATGCACGTGGCGACCTGCTGCGGCGTCAGCATGATGTTGGCGCCCAGCGCTTCGAGAACGTCCGCGCTGCCGGACTTCGACGACACGGAGCGGTTGCCGTGCTTGGCCACGCGCGCACCCGCGGCGGCCGCGACGAACATGGATGCGGTGGAGATGTTGAACGTGTGCGAAGCGTCGCCGCCGGTGCCCACGACGTCGAGCAGGTGATCCTGGTCGGCGACCTCCACCTTGGTCGCGAACTCGCGCATCACCTGCGCCGCCGCCGCGATCTCGCCGATCGTCTCCTTCTTGACGCGAAGGCCGACGGTCAGCGCGGCAATCATCACGGGCGACACCTCGCCGCTCATGATGCGGCGCATCAGCGACAGCATCTCGTCGTGGAAGATCTCGCGATGCTCGATCGTCCGCTGGAGCGCGTCGGTCAGTGTTATCGCCATGATGTCAACGAAGCTCGCGCGTGCGGCGCCGCGTCAGGTCGACGCGGCAGGCGATCTGCGCCTGCTCGCCGACCGGCTCGCGCGCTGCGAGCTCGCGCACGAATCCGCAATGCGACGTGCGATACGCGGCGAAGTCGCGCACGGACTTGGCGAGCGCCGCGTGGATTCCCGGCTTGCCGGTGGCCTGCTCGACGCTGCGCGCCTTCTGCGCCAGCGCCGCCTCGGCATTGGCGAGCTCGGCATTCGCGTCCTTCTCCTGGTTGACGAGGCACTGCATCACGGCGGCCTGATTGCCGGCCGTCACGCAATCCTCGTACGCGCCGGCGTACGCGAGCGGCGCCAGCGGCGCGAAAGCGACCAGGCAGGCGGCACGAACCCCGCGCTTCACGCAGTCCCCAGGAAATTGGCCAGCAGGCGCTTGCCGTGCTGCGTGAGGATGGCCTCGGGATGAAACTGCACGCCTTCCACCGCGTAGCTCACGTGCCGCACGCCCATGATCTCCCCGTCATCCGCCGTAGCGGTCACCTCGAGCGCCGCGGGCAGGCTGTCGCGCTCGATCGCGAGCGAATGATACCGGGTTGCGCTGAAAGGCGAAGGCAGTCCGTCGAAGACTCCGGTGCCGTCGTGCGAGACGGGCGAGAGCTTGCCGTGCATGACGCGCTGCGCGCGGATCACCCGCCCGCCGAACGCCTGTCCGATCGCCTGGTGGCCGAGACACACGCCCAGGATCGGGACGCGGCCCGCGAAGCGCTGGATCAGCGGCACGGAAATGCCCGCCTCGGCCGGCGTGCAGGGCCCGGGCGAGATGACGATCCGGTCGGGCGCGCGCGTCTCGACTTCGTCGAGCGTGATCGCGTCGTTGCGAACGACCTCGACCTTGGCGCCGAGCTCGCCCAGGTACTGGACCAGGTTGTAGGTGAAGCTGTCGTAGTTGTCGATCATCAGGACCATGGCGGCCCCCAAGTGCTTGAATCGATTGACGCCGACGACGATGGCGGCGCAAGCGCGCGATCGCCGCGAACCGGGATGGCCCGACAGGGCCTTACAGAATGGCTACCGCCATCGCCGCGTGGTGGCGGCAGGATCGAGGAAGGCGACTGAGGCGTTCACAGTCGAACATTAGCGGGAACGCGCGATGCGGGCAAGATCGCGGGTGGCGTTCCTGCCGGCGACGGGCATGCAACGGCGTCCCGCACACGGGCGACGAGTATGTCGCGCCTGCGACTGCCAAAAAAAACGCCCCGGCTGGCCGGGGCGTTCCTGGAATTGCCTTCGCGCCGTGCGTTACGGCCCGCGCCGGAACATGCCCGCGATGAGCGAGACGACGAACAGCACGAGGAACACGAAGAACAGGACCTTGGCGATCTCGGCGGCACCGACGGCGATTCCGGTGAAGCCGAATATCGCGGCGATGACGGCGATGACGAAGAACACGGCTGCGTAATGAAGCATGATGGTCTCCTTGTGTGGGTCGGACGATGAGTAGCGGGTGACGCTGTCGCTTTACGAATATTGCGAGATCAGTCGAAATCGCCTGCGGAGAGGCCCAGACCCGCGAGGCGGTCCTCGTCGGGATCGAATCCATCACCGCCCGCGTTGAGCGCCTCGAGCAGCTCCCAGTCGTCTTCGGCCGGGAGACAGCTCGCGTCCAGCAAGGGCACGGTGGGCGCTGTTACACGAAGCTGGGTGGTCGGCGCGCGCATGGCCATCACACCTCCCCTTGACCCGGCTTCGGTGCGGAGGTGTCTTCGGCTCCGACGTTGCTGGACTTGCGCTCGAGCGCGGGATCCTCTTCCTTCGCGTGACGCTTGCCTTCTGCTTCGGCCGCGGCCATCTGGAGCGCCTCGGCTTCCGTATCCGGTGCGGCGTCGCGCGCGGCCTGGTCGACCTTGCCCGACTCGATGAAGCGCTTGGTGCGCTCGTTGTAGTCGCGCGTCGCCTGGTAGTTGCCTTCGCCGTGGACGTTCTGCTGTCCCTGCTGGCGGTTGTCGCCGCTCGACGTGCCCGACCCGCCCTGCTGGCCGGACGATTCCCCCGGACGGCTCGGATTCGGTTCGCGTTGATTGGTCCCCATTGTCGATCGCTCCTCGAACGCTTCTGTTGTCTTCATTTGCCGCACAACGCGCGGCACCGTGGGACGCATTCTGGAGCGCGGGCCCGTCAGGGTCAGTCGGTACGGGCCCGAAGTTGATGTCGGCGCCGCCGTGGCGCCGGTGTCGCGTGCCGTCCTACGCGGCGATCAGGCCTCGGCCGTGGATACGGCGAGCTCGGGATGCCAGGGAAGCGTGACGCCTCCGGCAGGATCCTCTTCAGCGACGAACGAGACGAGCGGCATGCCGGAGCGCACTCGGCCGAACATGGTCGCGAATGCGACGTCGGCCGCGTCGCGCCCCGTGCCGATGCGTATGAGACCCGTGAGCGGAGAGATGCCCGTCGCGTCGAACAGCCACCAGCGATCGCCGATGAACGCTTCGGCGTACGAATGGAAGTCGGGCGGCCCGAGCGCGGGGTCCGCGCCGTAGTCGACGCCGGTGACGAAGCGCGTCGGATAGTTGAGTGCGCGCAGAAGGGCGATGGTCAAGTGCGCGAAATCGCGGCATACGCCTGCGCCCTGGTTGAACGTCTCGAGCGCGGACGTCGAGGTGCCCGACGTGCCGACCTGGAAGCGGATACGCTCGCGCACCCATTGCGTGACGGCCTGCGCCTGCGCGAAACCCGCGGGCAGGTGACCGAACTCGCGCCACGCCATCGCCTGCACGTGGTCGGTCTGGCAATAGCGGCTCGGCCAGAGATAACGCAGCACCTGCGCCGGCAACTCCGCGATCGGCCCGCTCACCACGCGCGCGGGGTCGCGCATGTGGTGCTCGACTTCGACGAGCGCCTCGTAGTGCACGGTGAACGGTCCCGGACTTTGCGCTACCGTGCGCAGCAGACGATTGCCGGTCGAGGGCTCGGTCTCGAGCTTGAGCGGCGATTGCGGCGAGACGCTCGCCGATTCATCGAGCACGCGCTGCTGCGGCGTGCACGCCGCGTGCACGTTGAAGATGAAATCCGTCGGCGCGAGAACCTCGTACTGCAGCTCGACCTTGTAGCGAATGCGCGTACGGTTGCCGGCGGCCTCCGTGGCTTGATCGCGCACGGTCAGGAGGGTGGCAGGTCGAAGTACGGGTTGAATCCCGCGGCCGACCGTCCTTCCTCGGAGCCGACCGGATCGAAGTCGAGGATCGCCGTGGGACGCATGACCTCGGCGTCGACCAGCACCTTGCAACCGGGAATGAGATCGAGGCCGAGCGCCGCGTATTGCGCGCTCACCGCGGGATCCGGATCGATGATGTACCAGGTGCGACGTCGCTTGTGCGCGTCGACCGTCACGACGATCGAATGCAGCGTTCCCATGGGCGCGCAGGCCTTGCGCGCGCGCGACTTGTCGAGCGGCGGCGGCACGCGTTCACGGCGGCCTTGCGCGTGATCGGCGGAAGCGCCGGGAAACATCGCTTGCGACGCGCGCACGAATTGTCGCGTGGCGGCGCGTAGTTCGAATTTGTCCATGGGGTGTGCTCCGATGCAGTTCCCGGACGAGAGCAGGCCGCGTGCCAGACGCGGGGATCCACGATAGCCCCGCGCCCAATCCGGCGCAAGCGCGCAACCCTGCCGATGCAAGCAGGAATTACCGCGGGCCAGCGGTAAAATGTTCCGGGGCTGTCAGTTTGTAGGCGTGATCAACCGAGATGGGGGCTCAGGCCTCCGCATCAAGGCCGAGCTGCACCATTTCGGCGGCGCGCAACACGGCACGCGCCTTGTTCTGAGTTTCCTGCCACTCGCTCTCCGGCACGGAGTCGTGCACGATGCCCGCACCCGCCTGCACATAGAGCACGCCATCCTTGACGATCGCCGTGCGGATCGCGATGGCGAGGTCCATGTCGTCCTGGAAACTCACGTAGCCGACTGCGCCCGCGTACACGCCGCGGCGGAAAGGCTCGAGCTCGTCGATGATCTCCATGGCGCGTACTTTCGGCGCGCCGCTCACGGTGCCCGCCGGGAACGACGCGGCCAGCACGTCGAAGCTCGTTGCGCCGGGCGCGAGCGTGCCTTCGACGTTGCTCACCATGTGCATCACGTGCGAGTAGCGCTCGACCGCGAACTGGTCGGTGACGCGCACGCTGCCGATCGCGGCGACGCGGCCGACGTCGTTGCGTCCGAGGTCGAGCAGCATCACGTGCTCGGCGATCTCCTTCGGATCCGCGGTCATCTCCGCGGCGAGGCGCTCGTCGGCGTCGCGCGTCGCGCCGCGCGGTCGCGTGCCTGCTATGGGGCGCACGGTAACGGTCGAGCCTTCCTTGCGCACCAGGATCTCGGGTGACGCGCCGACGACGTGAAAGTCGCCGAAGTCGTAATAGAACATGTACGGCGACGGATTGAGCGAGCGCAGCGCGCGGTACAGCGAGATCGGCGACGCGGAAAACGGCAGGCGCAGCCGCTGCGACAGCACGACCTGCATGATGTCGCCCGCGGCGATGTATTCCTTGGCGCGCCGCACGGCGCACTGGAACGCCTCCGCGCCCGTCTCGCTTTGCGCATGCGTCACCGCGCTCGCGGTCTGGAACGGAATCGTGGGCGCGGCGCGCAGCTTGCGGCGCAGCGCCTGCAGCCGATCGTGCGCCTCCCAGTACGCGTTCTCCGCCGCGGGATCCGCGTAGACGATGAGATAGATCTTGCCGGCGAGGTTGTCGATGACCGCGAGCTCGTCGGTGAACATGAGCAGCATGTCCGGAAGCTCGTCGAGCGGGCTCGACTGCGACGGCGCATGCTCGGCCAGGCGCGCCTCGATGTGCCGCACGGTGTCGTAGCCGAAGTAGCCCGCGAGGCCGCCGCAGAAACGGGGCAGCCCCGACTGCGGTGCCGCGCGGTAGCGCCCCATGAACGACTGGAGGAAGCGCAGCGGATCGCCTTCGTGACGCTCGACGACGCCGCCGCGGTCCTCGACCTCGACGCGCCGCCCGCGCACGCGGATGCGGATCTTCGCCGGCAGCCCGATGAAAGAATAGCGCCCGAACCGCTCGCCGCCGACGACCGACTCGAGCAGGAACGTGTAGCGCTGGTTGGCGAGCTTCAGATAGAGCGACAGCGGCGTGTCGAGATCGGCGAACGACTCGAGCACGAGCGGAATGCGGTTGTAGCCTTGCGCGGCGAGCGCGCGGAATTCGGCTTCGGTGATCACGGGAGTCTCCCGGAGGGCAGCTACTGGGGCGTCGCTTGATGGTGCAGGCGCGCGACGCCGGGGCGCGCGGGGGTCAGGAGCGGCGCCAGCGGCGCCACGCCCCCGTGCGCCAGCGCGACGTGAGCGCGCGGCCGGCAGAGGAGTCGAGCAGGATCGAGTCCATGGTCGAGCCGCGACTATAGCACCGTGCCCAGCTCGCGCCGCATCGCCGCGATCGTCGTCGCGTAGTCGCCGGAGCCGAAGATCGCGCTGCCGGCAACGAACGTGTCCGCGCCCGCGCGCGCGACCTCGGCGATGTTCGACGCTTTCACGCCGCCGTCGACCTCGAGGAGGATGTCGCGGCCGTTGCGCTCGGTCGCGGCATCGATCAGTTTGCGCGCGGCGCGCAGCTTGTCGAGCGCGTGCGGGATGAACGACTGGCCGCCGAAGCCCGGATTCACCGACATGATCAGCACGAGATCGAGCTTGTCGAGCGTATGCATGAGCCAGTCGAGCGGCGTCGCGGGGTTGAACACGAGCCCCGCCTTGCAGCCGCTGTCGTGGATGAGCCCGATCGTGCGATCGACGTGCTCCGATGCCTCGGGATGGAAGCTGATGATCGATGCGCCCGCCTGCGCGAAATCGGGAACGATTCGATCGACCGGCTTCACCATCAGGTGCACGTCGATGGGAATGGTGGCGTGCGGGCGGATCGCCGCGCACACGAGCGGGCCGACGGTGAGATTCGGAACGTAATGGTTGTCCATCACGTCGAAATGCAGGAAATCGGCGCCCGCCGCCTCGACGGCGCGCACTTCATCGCCGAGCCGCGCGAAGTCCGCCGACAGCAGCGAGGGGGCGATCCGGTAGCTGCGCGCCATGTCGCTATAATCTCACGGCGGTTGAAGTGCCGCAGCACCAGCATGTCGGAGAGCAAGCGCTACGAAATCCAGGTGGTGGCGAAGCCGTCGTTTCTCGCCGATCAATCGGACCCGGCGAAGAAGCAGTTCGTGTTCGCCTATACGATCACCATCACCAACACCGGGAACGTCACCGCGCAGCTCATCAGCCGCCATTGGCTCATCACCGACGCCGAGCACCGCGTGCAGGAAGTGAAAGGCCTTGGTGTGGTCGGGCAGCAGCCGGTGCTGAAGCCGGGCGAGAGCTTCGAATACACGAGCGGCGCGAGCCTGCCCACCGCCGTGGGAACGATGCGCGGCAGCTACCAGATGCTGGCCGAGGACGGTCACGCGTTCGACGCGGACATCCCGACGTTCACGCTGTCGGTGCCTCGCACCCTGCACTAGCGCTTCGTGTCGTCGGAGTCCCGATCGCGGCGGCGCGCGGGACGCATGGTCCACCACACGATCGCAACCAGGATCGCGCCCGCCAGCAACGATTCGAACACCAGCCAGCCCATGCTCAATGCCTTCGCGCGCCGGTGCGCGCTGTACGTGATCGTCGCGTTCGGACTGTCGGCGTGCCAGGTCGCGCCCGTCAAGCCGCCGCCGGCCCGCGTCCCATCCACACGTGCGGTTTACACGCCGGTCGCGTTCGACGCGCTGCCCGGATGGACCGGCGATGCGATCGACGCCGCGTGGCCCGCATTCCTGATCGGTTGTCGAGCGCTGCTGAACCGCGGCGATCCGGTATGGCAGGCGCCCTGCGCGGCGGCATCCGAGGCCGATCCTCGCGACGCCGCCGGGGCACGACTTTTCTTCGAAGCGCATTTTACGGCGTACCGGATCGCCGACGACGCGGGAACGGACACCGGCCTTTTCACGGGCTACTACGAACCGCTGCTGCAAGGGTCGCGCGTGGCGACTGTGCGCGACGGCGTGCCGCTCTATGCGCCGCCCGATGATCTACTGGTGGTCGAGCTGAGCGACCTCTATCCCGAGCTCAAGGGCAAGCGCGTCCGCGCGCGGCTCGACGGACGCCGCGTGGTGCCGTACTGGACGCGCGCCCAGATCGACGCGGGAAAGGCTCCGGTCGACGGCAAGGTCGTCGCCTGGGTCGCCGATCCGGTCGAGGCGTTCTTCCTCGAGATCCAGGGCTCGGGCCGGATTCAGCTCGACGACGGCAGCGTGATGCGCGTCGGCTACGCCGATCAGAACGGACAGCCGTTCCGCTCCGTCGCGCGTGTGCTGATCGATCGCGGAGAGCTGACCGCCGACACGGCGTCGATGCAGGCCATCAAGGCCTGGGGGCGCCGACATCCCGAGCAGCTTCCGGCGTTGCTCGAGGCGAATCCGAGCTACGTCTTCTTCCGCGAGGTCGCGCCGCCCGTGCCCGGCACGCTGGAGGCGCGAATCGACGGCCCGATCGGAAGCCTGGGCGTGCCGCTCCTCGCCGAGCGCGCGATCGCCGTCGACCCGCGGTACGTGCCGCTGGGCGCGCCCGTGTTCATCGACACGACGCGCCCGCTGTCGAACGCGCCGCTGCAGCGGCTCGTCCTCGCGCAGGACACCGGCGGCGCGATACGCGGCATCGCGCGCGCGGACTTCTTCTGGGGATTCGGCGACAGCGCCGCGCGCGAGGCGGGACGCATGCGCCAGCAGGGACGCATGTGGCTGCTGTGGCCGCGCGACGC
>Ga0105238_10000518_pt1 | contig 40554 bp, 33 predicted proteins | sample KBSC34metaG_FD_81526 | JGI IMG/M metagenome (GOLD analysis project Ga0105238, IMG submission 81526) | Corn rhizosphere microbial communities from Kellogg Biological Station, Michigan, USA - KBS C3-4 metaG | ecosystem: Host-associated > Plants > Roots > Rhizosphere > Soil | place: Michigan, USA...
GAGATCCTCAACGGCGAGATCTTCTATACGCTCAGGGAGGCTCAGATCCTGATCGCTCGCTGGCGGGATCATTATAACACCGTAAGGCCGCACAGCTCGATCGGCTATCTGCCGCCGGCTCCCCCGAAGCCATCTCGCCTCGCCCTGCTGGTCTACCCTACGCTTCGCTCCGGTCAGCCCACCAGGGCGACCACAACCGCCGGAACTCTAACTTATCCGGTGGACCCGCCTGATGGGGCAGGCCAGGGGCAACTGGAAAGGTCGACAAGAAAGCCTTGCGTGAAACTCATGCCAGCAAGGCTTTGAACGCCGAAGGTTAGCGCCTGACCTGCCCCACCAGGCGGGTCTACCGGGTTAGAGTTCCGGCGGTGGAACCGCTTGGGTAGGCGGTCAGGTTCGGCGTTAGCTTCCAGCTTGGCCGAGTCGCTTGGGTTCTATGGTTCATGTCCGGCATTAGCTTCGTCAGTACCTTCGATCAGTAACAAACTGTTCTAGGAGCGTCAGTCACAGTATTTGACACGCTCAATCTACTGCTGCGTCACGGGGGCGATCTGCTGGCAAAGAGAAATGTTGCAGTGAAGATATCCCCTTCCTGGCAGTTAGGCGCCACAGCAGACCCGACGGCCAACTTTTACCGCGCCAAGCAACGATTTGGTCCGGCCTGATCACGGTCAAAGGGGCTCCGTAGAGTTTCCCGATCGGCTCATTGTCACATGTCAGAATTTTAAGAGGTATATCGGTCTCTTCTGCCTCCAAACGGGCGGCAACACTGTCTGAAGGATCGGCTTCATCAGCAACTAGAAGCGTGAATCCCTGCCCAAACAGATCGTACAACGATCGTCCATCAGGCAGCCAATGGTGAGGCGCAAGACACCCGGGCGTGGCAGATGGCGCATATTCAAGGCTAGGTTTCCAATCGGCCTGCGTGCCGTCGTCGATGACGATTGGCGAGTTACGGTAACAATAACCCAGGACGACGCCGAGCCCATAAAATTCTGATGCTTTCTTATCGAGGCTGAGTTCGCAAACGCTTCGGCGCACTGCCTCTCCCCGCGCGTTCTGCTCCTCGATGCCGTCCCGCGCCAGTTGATTGGGCGATAGGGAATGGTTCGCCTGAGCTTCGTCCATGACGTAATTGTGGGCAGGCCGGCGTTCGACCTCATAGCTGTCGAGGAGCGAAGCATCACCCCAGCCTTGCAGCACAGCGGCCATTTTCCATCCAAGATCCACAGAATCGGCCACGCCCATATTCATGCCGTAGCCACCGAAGGGTGGATGGAGATGGCACGCATCGCCGGTGAGAAAAATTCGGCCTGACGAATAGCGATCGGCCAAAAGGCGACTAGCTGTCCATTCGTCCGAACTTAATATGCGGTAGGGGAGGTCGATGCCGGTCGATAGGCGGATAAGATTGATAATCTCATCGGGCGTATATGAGGCTCCTTCTGGAATTCCAGTCGGCATAAAAAACCATAGATCGCCCTGATCCATAGGGCCCAGCATGCTGGGGACTTCCTGATTCAGCTGCCAATACATGATGCCCTGACCATGCCAGTGCGCGTCCGCTAGTCCAGGCGCCTCAAAGATTGTGTTATAGTTGCGAGAGAGGCCGTAGGTGCCGACCATATTGGCGCCAATTTGCTCGCGCACGCGACTTCGCGCACCATCTGCGCCGACCAAATATTTAGCACTGATCCAACGAATTTGACCGCTCTCATCACGGACGCAAACATTGACGCCGTCATTGTCCTGATTGAACTCAACATACTCTGTCTGGAAAAGAAACTGAACAGCCGGAAGCGATCGAGCATGTTCGAGGAGAACGGCCTCAAGCTTGTATTGAGGTATCCATTGTGAGTGCTCAGGATAACGGGGATCGCGAGCCGGATTGCAGCGGAATGCCCACTCGAAGCGAGCGATCTGCTCGCCCGCCAGTCTGGTTACAAAGACGACGTCCGTTGGATAGTCAATCCCGAATGGGGAAGCGGCAGCTAGCTGATCCGCGATCCCCCATCGCCGAAGATGCGCGCGCGTGCGCAAATTGGTCGTTTTGGCTCGTGGGGCGTAGCCGACGCGATCATTCCGTTCGATCACGACGCAGGGGATAGATCGGCTACCAAGCTCGATCGCGAGCGCCAAGCCAGCAGGACCGGCGCCGACGATTGCAACCCCGGCCCCGTTGATACCTTTGGACATGCGCGAGAACCCTCCCCGAAAAGGATTGATTACTTGCAGTCCGCGCTCCTGGCAGGATGACAGAAGCCGTCCCGCGATACTCCTTCAACATCAGCGGCAGCTCTAGCGTGTGGCCCAGTGGATGCTTGGCCCCTACGGCGGGCGCTTCGTGATCGGCGGCGGATCATCGTCAAATGATCAATGGGGCCAGGCAGCGCGCTCTTTCATCCGAGCATAGGCTGGCTGATCGGCTAGGCGGTCCGTGAGATTTCCGAGTCTTTTGAATTGTGAGCCCTCGAAACCGGCCGCACAGGCCGTCGCAAACGCCCATTCGAGATAGACATCTATCACCGAACACGTGGGAAGCCACCAACCGCTATCGGAGAGTTGGCGGTCTGCCTCTTTGAAGGAGATATTTGCAAGCAGACTGGCTTTTTCACGGACCGGAGCATGATCGCCGGTCGTAAGTCGTGCAGGGTTGGCAATCCCCCTTATCTGTGGATGCAGGGTGCTGGCACAAAAGGAAAGGCCTCGCCCTATCTCCGCCAAGGAGCGGGGGTCGGCCATGCTCGGAAAGAGCGCCGATTCAGGATACGCACACGCAACATAAGTCAGAATCGCGGGCGTTTCAGTCAACGGTTCACCATCGATTAAAAGGCAAGGAACCTTGCCCAGCGGAGATAGCGATAGAAACTCGCGGCCGGTCTGCTCTCCCTGCGCGAGATCGATCAGTCGCAGCTCATAGGGAACCCCAGCCTTTTCGAGCGCATAAATGCTGACCTGCGAGCAGGCTCCGGGACAATGAAAGGGAATGTACATGGACGCGATCCTCGTTCTGTCGAAAGAAGTATCCGTTTCAAGCCACCGAAGCCGGTCAGATCGAGACAACGGATAGAGGGGGCCTTTTCCAGACAAAGACGAGGCCAGCGACGAACGCGACCAGACCGAATACTAAGCAGATGCCGGCGGGTCCCATCCCCGCCGCGAAAAGGCCGCCGGCAATAGCAGGGGCGATGGCGCTGGAGATGCGGCCGACGCCGATGACAAAGCCAGTCCCTGAAGCACGTGCCTCGTCCCGGAAACTTTGTGCCAAGGTAGCGTATATACCGGTCATGCTGGCAAAAAGTAAAAAGCCGCTAACTCCCGCAGCGACCATCAACAGGGTATAGGATGGAGGCGTGAGCCCGAAGACGATCGTCGATGCGCCAAGAGCAAAGATTGCGAACGATGTTGCACTGTTCAAGCCAATCCGACGCGCAAGTACACCGAGCAACGCGCCACCAAATATGCCGACGATGTTTGCTATTGCCGCAACCCTGCTCGATTGGGCTGGCGAGAAACCAGCGTCCGTCACCATTTGGGGCATCCAGTTCAGGACGAAATAGACGACGGCAACATTAAGCGCGTTGACAATTGTGAGCCGGATGGTCGTCGCTCTTTGTCCGGGCTCAAACACGGCGGCGTAGCCGAGCTTGACCGGAGAACGCCGCATTTCTAGCACCTCTGTCTGTGGAAGACCGCATCGCTGAAGCAACCTGACAAGCCGCTTATCACGAGCGGAGCGATCCCGAGATAAGAGAAAGCCGAGAGATTCGGGCATAAACGCCATGACGATGGGCATCATGATCGCCGCCGCCACGAAACCCGCAACGAATATCCCTTGCCAGCCAAAATCATCGAGCAGCAGGCTGGCCACGATCGATGCGATGAGCCCTCCGAGAGGATATCCGATTGCCGTGAGCGCGATACACAGAGCGCGGTGCCGGCTGTTCGAAAACTCTGCCGCTATTGGATAGACGACGGCGATACAGCTGCCGATCCCCAAGCCGGTAAGGGCCCGCCAAGCGATCAACTCGGACAAGGTTTGGGCAGTTGCTGAAAGAAGTGACCCCGCTCCCATGAGGACGAGGCTAAGAAGTGTAATCGGCTTGCGTCCGACGCGGTCGGCGAGCGGAGCTAGAAAAAAGGAACCCAGCGCCATGCCCGCCAAGCCGCTGGAAAACACAATGCCGAGCGCTGCCTTCCCCAATTCCCAGGCCGATGATATCGCTGGTGCCGCGAAGGTGATCGAAAGAACATCATAGCCATCGAGTGCAGCCAGCATCACCGTTATGACGATAGCAGTCACTTGAACGGCCGACATTGGCGAAGCGTCGATGCGCTGTCGAATTTCCTCCGATGACAGTTTGTTTACATGCGCCTTCCGCTCGGAGAGGTCATTTATCATTTCAACATCCTTACGGTGCCGAGGCGACGACGCCGTTCTCAATTGCTCCAATGCCTTCGACCTCGCATCGAACGATGTCGCCCGGTTTCAGAAAGACCGGAGGGTCCATCGCTACTCCCACTCCTTCGGGCGTGCCGGTCGCCAATAAATCGCCGGAGTCGAGCGTGAATGCGGTGGAGAGATAGGCAATCTGCTCCCAGAGATTGTGGATCATGTTGGCGGTGGTGTTGTCCTGCCGCAATTCGCCATTGACCCAAGTCCGCACTCGCAGATTGTGCGGGTCGGCAATCTCGTCGGCGGTGACGATCCAGGGGCCGATCGGGCCATGGGTGTCGAACGATTTACCCATGGTGAAGGTCGGCGTGTGGAACTGCCAGTCACGTGCCGACACGTCGTTGGCGACAAGATAGCCAAAGACATGGCTCGCGGCGTCGGTTTCGCTTACGCGCTTTGCGGGGCGGCCAATCACGGCCGCGAGCTCCACCTCATAATCGAGCTGTTCGGTAACCCCTGGATCGATGTCGTCATAAGGACCCGTGATGCAGCTGGTCTGCTTGTTAAACCACGTCTGGTGCTTAGCGCGTGCGACGCCGAGACGGTCGGCCTCCTCAAGATGCTTTTGGTAGTTCATGCCGATCGCGAGATATTTGCCGGGCCGTTCCAACGGCGCCTGCAAGCGGACCGCTGCCAGTGAGATCGTGCCGGAAGCCTCGGCGCTCGCCTGCTGAACCGCGGTCAGCGCGGCGTCGCCACCGGCAATGATCGAAAGCATGGTGGGATATTCCGCAGCGATCGCGTCAAGCGAGAATACCGCGTCGCCCCTAAGCACCCCCAACCGAACCTGGCCATCAAGCTCGAAACGCAAAAGTTTCATTCTCTTCTCCAAAAATTAGTAAGGTCGCGAAGTCGCCTGCGGCGAGCAATTCGTCACACCCTGATCAAGATCTTCGCTTCGGTTTTCGCGAGCACATCATCAACGGTCACGCCCGGCGCCAGCTCGGTCAGGCTGAAGAGCTCGGACCGGTTGTCGCGCTTGAGCACACAGAGATCGGTGATGATCATGTCGACGACGCCCGCGCCGGTAAGGGGCAAGCTGCACTCAGCCCGGATCTTGGGAACGCTGTCCTTGGAGACGTGCTCCATCGTCACCAGTACGCGACGCACGCCGGCCACCAGGTCCATCGCCCCGCCCATGCCTTTGATCATCTTGCCGGGAATCATCCAGTTGGCGATGTCGCCGCGCTCGCTCACTTCCATAGCGCCGAGGATGGTTAGGTCGACATGGCCGCCGCGGATCATCGCGAAGCTATCGGCCGAGCTAAAATAGGCGCTCGACGGCACTTCGCTGATGGTCTGCTTGCCAGCATTGATCAGGTCCGCGTCCTCCTCGCCTTCATAGGGATAGGGCCCGATGCCGAGCAGGCCGTTTTCCGACTGCAGCGTGATCGTCATCCCTTCGGGGATGTTATTGGCGACCAGGGTCGGAATGCCGATGCCCAGGTTGACATAAAAGCCATCGCTCAGTTCACGCGCCGCCCGCGCGGCGATTTGGTTGCGGTCCCAGCTCATGCTCGTCCCTCCCGCTGACGCACGGTGCGGAGTTCGATGCGCTTGTCATAGGGTGACCCGTTGATCAGCCGCTTCACATAGATGCCGGGCAGGTGCACGGCGTCGGGGTCCAGCGTTCCAGTCGGCACGATCTCCTCCACCTCGGCGATGCAGATCGGTGCCGCCGCCGCCATGACCTGATTGAAGTTGCGGGCGGTCTTACGGAAGATAATATTACCCGCCTGGTCCGCCTTCCACCCCTTGATCAGTGCGAGATCGGCGCGGATCGCGCGTTCCATGATGTAGGTGTCACCATCGAAGTCCATGTGCGGCTTTCCCTCGGCGACCAGGGTGCCGACGCCGGTGCGTGTATAGAAGGCTGGAATGCCCGCGCCGCCGGCCCGGCAGCGCTCCGCCAGCGTCCCTTGCGGATTGAACTCGAGTTCCAGCTCGCCGGTAAGATATTGCCGCTCGAACTCCTTGTTCTCGCCCACATAGGACGCGACCATCTTGCGAATGCGGCGATGGTTGAGCAGCTTGCCGAGGCCGACGCCGTCGATGCCGCAGTTGTTGGAGACGATCGTCAGGTCCTTCACGCCAAGCTCCAGCAGGGCGTCGATCAGCCGTTCGGGAATTCCGCAAAGCCCGAAGCCGCCGACGCAGACGGTCATGCCGTCGCGCGCCAGATCCTTGAGGGCGCTGTGCGCGTCTTGGTAGATGATGTTCGCCATTACGCCTTCACCGCTTCGAGCACCGAGACATAGGTGGCGACTGCGCCGCCGCCCATGTTCACGCACAGCGCAAGCGAGGCGTCGGGCAACTGCATCTCGCCCGCATCGCCGAGCAACTGACGCGCCGCGAGCACATGCATCGATACGCCGGTAGCGCCGACTGGATGACCCTTCGCCTTCAGTCCGCCGGAAAGATTGACCGGGAGCGCACCATCGCGCCGTGTCGCCCCTTCGATCACCGCCTCCCTGCCTTGGCCCGGCGCGGCGATGCCCATCGCTTCCACCGTCAGCAGCTCTGCGATGGTGAAGCAATCATGGACTTCGGCGAGGCTGAGGTCGCGGGCGCCGATGCCGGCCGCGGCATAGGCGGCGCGGATTGCGCGGGCCGGCCCCTCGAACGCAGCGAGGTCCTTAGCCGACAACGGCAGCACGTCGTTGACCTGTGCCGTCGCCCGGAAACCTACCGCACGGGTGAACTCGCCGAGCAGATCGCTCGAAACCAGAATGAGCGCCGCGGCGCCGTCGGACACCAACGAACAGTCGCTGAGCTTCAGCGGATCCGAGATCATCGGATTACGCTCAGAAACCTGGAGGCAGAAATCGAGATCGAGCGCCCGGTGCATCTGCGCGAGCGGATTGCGCAGCGCATTCTCGTGATTCTTCACCGCAATATGCGCCATCGCCTCGGCCGGATCACCGTAGCGCCGGGCATAGGCCTGAGCGAATTTTGCGAAAATGTCCGGAAAGGACTGGCCGCGCTCCTCCTTCTGGTAGCTCGCACCGCCGAGCGCGGCAGTAACGCCGGCCGTACCGAGGCCCGACATCTTTTCAGCGCCGACCACCAGCGCAACCCTTACGCGTCCGCCACGGATGGCGTCCATCGCCGCATAGAGCGCCGCCGACCCGGACGCACACGCATTCTCGCATCGCACGGCCGGCTTGAAGCGCAGCGCCGGGTCCAGGCCGACCACCATTGACGAGCAAAACCCGTCCGGAACGAGCCCCGAATTGAAATGGCCGAGCCACATCGCGTCGATGGCGGCGGGATCGATGTCGGCAGAGGCGATCGCCTCTCCCGCAGCTGATTGGATCAGGTCTTCGAGGTCGAGAGCGTCATGGCGCCCGAACTTGGTGTGACCCCATCCGACGATAACCGGTTCCATTTTTACGCTAGTGCCTTTTCGTTTGCTTCAGGTCAGACTAGGGCGCCGGCCAACGCCGCGCCTTCGACGATGAGGATCTGGGAGGACGAGCCCCGCATCCGGCTGGCCCGGTGCTCCTGATACCGCTCGTCCTTCATGAAATCTTCCGCCGCGGCGAGCGATGGGAAGCGGAAGACCGCGATCCGGTCCGGGACCGGAATATCACCCTCAACGCGGACGATATGGCGCCCACCAGCGATCTGCTCAGCCCCATATTCCGCCAGCAGCGCAGGGACGTACCGGAAATAAGGCTCGATCCAGCCGCTATCGGTGATGTCCATATAGACGATCATGAATGCACATGAGGCCGCGCCGGTATCGGCCCCGACGCTATTCGACGGCATAGTTGACATGGCTGACCACGCCTTCGAAAAGCGCAGCGATGGCCGGGACGCGCTGGCGCATCGCCGCCCGTTCTGGCGAAGCGAGCATGACCGCGATGTCGGCTTCCTCGTCGAACATCAGGAGCAGCTGACACGCGATCTGGGGCGGGTCGTCTTCCCTTTTGCGCGGCCACAGGGCCAGCACGTTCTTCACGCCGGGGCAGGCCTTGAGCGCGGGCAGCAGGTCGTCCACGACTGCCCGCTCGAATGGAGCCTCGAGCCCCGGCTTCGGTGAGCCGACCCAGAATGCCGAACGGATCCACATCGCGCTCAGCTCTGAAATGGTGGCGCCATGAACGGCGTCATGCGCTTGGCGACCCGGTCGCGCCATTGCGTGAACGGCTCGAAGCCGGCGCTGCGCTCGCACATCTCGCGCGTCTGATTGTAAATCTCGTCGTCGCTCTTTTCGAAGTCGAGGGTAACGAGACAGGGCTGTGAGATGTACCAGTCCGAGTCCACATAGAATTCGAGATTATTGCCCTCTGGGTCATGCGCATAGATGCTCCAGGCGATGCCGTGGTTGGCGGGGAATATGCGGCTGGCGCCGCCTGCTTCCAGGCGACCGTTCAGGTCGCGAAGATCGGCGATCGTGCCCATCTTGAAAGAGATCTGGTTGATGCTCGGACCGAATTGCGGATTGGCCGTGTTGTCAGGCAGATGTTCGGGACGACCGGTTGCGAGCACGATCTGATGGTGATCCATCGGGTCCCGCGACAGGAACACGAGCTCCATGCCGGGGATCGCGCCGCGATCTGTGACGGTAAATCCTAAGACCTCGGTGTAAAACTTCTCCATCACAGGTAGGTCGCGTACGCTCACACCCATATGGCTAAATTTCAAATTGGGCGGCTGCCGTGATATACCTTCATTCATCCCCGTTCCTTCGACGAATTTGGCGTCCCGCAGTTTGCAGGGGTGTGTTCCAGACGCTAGGACACCTCAAATCTGCGCAATAGATACCTGGACGCCGACCGTGATACTTCCCGAGATGGCGCTGAACCCTAGTGGGCGCTCTGCGGCGCCGGGATCAGGCAGCAAGACATCACACCGTTTTCACATGGTCCGAACATCAATGGTGCTTGCCCAGTATTCCCGCTTGCGAGGCGCTGACACCATCCCAGAAGCCGCATTGGTGAAAATCACCCAACCCGGTCACAGCTGAGGACTGAGGCACCTTCAACGACAAAAATTGGTCGCCGGTGAGATCATATCTCGGCCAGACAGTCGCACTGGCGTCATCTGTGCCGCGGTTTGGATCACCGGAGGTGGCAAAATTTGTCCAGTAGCGAACCATATGGCGAGCAAGTTGCGCTTGAGCAGGTCTCAACTGGTGGATGCGGCCACCTGCGCCATGAAATCCTGAAAATATGTACTGCAGCTCAGCCGTATGGTGCGCCAGATAAGGAAAAGAAACGTTGGGCGAGCTTACAGGTGCGTCCCGGTCGTCGAACCGATAATAGTAGATGCTTTCGACATAAGGCTTCAGTGCCTGAATGGTTCGGCGCGTCGCGCAGATGAAGTCTCGGTCTGTAAGCGCTGCCGCTATCGCGTTGCTGGGTGTCGGAAACGACGCCAGAGGATAGCGCTCCATAACGTCAGAAGCGCTCGATCCGAAATTCCTTGCGATTATATCGGGATACGTTTGAGTGGTGAGCGGCGTGCCAATGCTGAGTTCGGCCAGAGCGATAAACCATGTCGACTCATCATGGTTTGATCCGTACAGAATGGGAACCTTGTTGAAGCGGCCATGGGCGAATGCTGTCGACATCGGCTCGGTGAGTACCGTACCGTCGATCATAGGCAATTGCAGGAACGCGCCAAAACGCCCGAACGGAGATCCGCCAGGAACGCCGCTGGAGCCCGGATTGCCGCTCTCCGCTGGCGCGTTCGTGCGCAAAATGGTCGATACGCTAAGCGATCTGAGGCATTCAGCTGTCTGGTTCTTGCACCCGGCCTCCTCCGCAAAAGCGGTGCCGAGCCGTTGCATGGCGGTCGACGGCGGTAGGTCCACGGGCGCGGCGCTCTCCACGATCGCCTTGTTGAACAGTCCCTTGCTGAGCGGCGAGGCTATGTTCGACAAGACACTTAAGCCGCCGGCCGACTCTCCGAAGATCGTGACGTTACCCGGATCGCCGCCGAAATCCGAAATATTGTCCCGCACCCACTTAAGCGCGAGCTGCTGATCCATGAGGCCGTAATTGCTGTGCGCATGCCCTTCCGCATCGATGGCCGGATGGGAGAAGAAACCCAACAGGCCAAGGCGATAGTTGATCGATACGAACACCACGTCGCCCTGAAGGACCAATGCGCTGGGATCATAATCGTTACTGGCGCCGGCGAAGAAGCCGCCGCCCGGCAGCCACACCATGACCGGACTCTTGCCGCGTGTGTGACGGTGCGCTGACGCAGCCCGATCTTGCGCTTTTACGAAGACGTTCAGGAAAAGGCAGTCTTCCGCCTCGCTCGGAGCAGCGAAGCCGCCCACTTTCTCGCTCTGCGCGCACGATGCCCGGAAGTGGGTGGCATCCAACATCCCTGTCCACGGCTTGGCCGGCTCCGGTGGCATCCAGCGCAGGTCGCTTATGGGCGGCTGCGCGTACGGAATGCCGAGAAAATGGAGCATCCCGCCTTGCCGTATTCCTCGTAGTGTCCCGACACGCGTAGTCACAACTTCGCCTGTTTCCTGCGAGACGCGGGTCGCTGGGTGCTGAGGCGATCTGTCGGCCGCCATTCCCGAATCTCCGATGCCGGCCAGAGCGAGAGCGAGACAGAAGGACCGGAAGCGGAATTTGCTGAAGCTGTGATCCATTCTGCTGGCTCCCGATTGTTTGACAGGCTCGGGGGCCAGCGCGTCGGTGACCCTCTTGCCGATCTTGTCCCGGCCTCGAAACGGACGGCTTAGAATTTTGCTTTCAAAGTGGCGCCGAACGTCCGAGGCGGAGCGCCACCGCCAGTGTCCAGCGCGTTCGCATTGGATAACTGAACGGCGTAATAGTCCTCGTTAAACAAGTTTTTCGCCCAAAGCTGAACGCCAAACGTCTCGCTCGGCGACCACCATTCAAGCGATCCGTCCACGAGTTGATAAGCTGCTTGCCTAAGGCGATTGTTGGCCTCCCAGAAAAATCCGGAATTGTGGTAGAAATTGCCATTGAGAACGAAGCGACCAACATTCGTCGGGATGGTATAGCTGGCGCCAGCGCTGAACGTAAGTTTCGGCGCTTGTGGTAATCTATTGCCGGTTGCGTCAATCACGGTCGTTATGCCCGTACCTGCGGGTCCGATGATGGCGTTAGGTGCGCCCGGATAGCTCGTGAACTCCGTATGCTCCAACCCAGCAGATGCGTTCAGCGTAAGGTTGCGAACGGGAACGATAGTAACGTCAGCCTCAACGCCGTAGAGTTTAGCTGCACCTGCGTTCTGAAGAAGAGTGGGGGAGGAACCTCCCTGCGTCTTCGTCACCTGGATGTTCGTGTAGTCATAATAATAGGCTGCCGTATTTACAGTTAAGCGGCGCTCGAATGCCTGAATTTTTAGTCCAATTTCATAGTCTATCAACTTCTCGGGATCCACTGGCGGCGCCGTGGGAGAAGTCATGTTATAGACTCCGCTCTTAAATCCGGTGCTTACCGAACCATACAACATCACGTCGTCAGTGAAGTTGTGTGAAAGGGCCGCTCGATAGGTAAACCTACCGAAATGAAGTTTGGGCTTCGGATTCGACACCGACACTAGGGCCGTCGCAGGCCCCGTAAACGTACCATATAGTTTCCGATCCTCGCTGGTGTAGCGAATTCCCAAGGTGAGCTTTGTCGCCGACGAGAACAGGGGGGCCGTGGCTTGAGCGAACGGCGCCCAGCTCTCTATAGTCTGGTGTGAGATTGCCCCGCCGATTTGCAACGGGCCCGCGCCCAGTACGAGCGGCTGATTAACGGATGCGTTGCCGTGATAATAATATAGGCCCGCTACCCAGCTAATGGGGCTCGAAGGGGACGAAGCCACTTGAAGTTCGTTGCTATAGGAGGTTGTGACGATATTTTGTCCTACCTGGACCACAGAGGCGCCAGGCGACACGGATAGCATTCCGTGAAGTGTCGAGCGAGTGTAGCCGAACAAGTCTGAGACAATGAAGTTGTCGAATTCATGCTCGACGCGTGCGCTCGCATCACCCATCGTGGTCGTAAGAAACGTCGAGTAGGACAGATCGCTATCATGAACGTCACCGGAAAAGGCGGCATTGCCGAATTGGGGAAGAACCGCGCTTCCCGGTAGGGGCTGAAGGGATAAGCCATAATTCGACCGGCTGCGGAAATAGCCGCCGGAAAAGGTCAGCTTCGTGCGATCGTCGGGCCGGATGACAACCTTGCCGCGGAAATTTAACTCGCTTCCGATAAGCGAGTCTGCCTTCTGAACGGGGTTATAGCCATAGCCCTTGCCCTGATCATAGCCCTGCGCCGCCAAGCTGACCCCGATTTTGTCGGTGATCGGACCAGCCACCCAGGCTTTGCCGGAAAATGTGTCGTAATTGCCGTAGCCAACACCAAGATTGCCGCTTAACTGCTCAGTCGGATCCTTAGTTACAATCTGAATGACGCCCGCTGTCGTGTTGCGACCGAACAAGGTCCCCTGGGGTCCTTTTAGAACTTCAATCCGCTCGATATTGTTGAACGAAAGTACGTTCGCGTAGGCGGCAGGAATATACAGGCCATCTAGATAGATGCCGACCGGTTGTTCTTGACCCCCGCCGACTGACTTGGAGCCGAGCCCGCGGAGATAGATGAGGCTGGCGACTCCCGTGCGCGTCACGTTCAGACTCGGGATCACACTGTTTAACGAGATGGGATTATCCAGCCGAAGTGTATCAGCCTTGTCGGCGGTCACCGCCGAGACAGCGATCGGAACATTCTGCAGGCGTTCGGAGCGCCGTTGAGCCGTGACGACGATATCCTGAATAGTGTCGTTGGATGTCATCGCCGGCGTATCGGCGGTTGGAGTTACGGTTTGTGCAGCAGCGGCCGCGGGAAGCATGAGCGCAACGCCGGTTAGAAGCGAGGCCACGAGACTTGCCTTCGTCTTCGGCGCCGCGGCCGTTTTGGCATCACAAAATGAAATGTTCATTTTCAGACCTCCCCCTAACGTTTCTTGTCGGAAGCTGCGTCCTGATAGCTGCTCAGGAGCCCCCATTCCCGCGAGCCATATCCAAGCAATTTTCGCTCTGACAGATATCAAGATGGTGACGGCGATACCGGCAGAGGGGGCATTCCCCACACGTTTGAGTCACCCGCTTCGACTCCTACTTGACGTATCGCTTGGCGAACAGTGATACTCAGGGGACATCGCAGGAAGGGGTCGAAATGAAGCTCACACAGATCAGGGACTTGCTTGCCGTAGCAGAGGCCGGAAGCTTGCGAGCAGCAGGACGTCATCTCGGTGTGGCGCAGCCGGTGATTACTCGTAGCATCCGGGAGTTGGAGCAAGAACTAGGCACTTCGCTGTTTGAAAGACATGCGAAAGGCGTGAAGCTGACAGTCACTGGAGAAACCTTCGTCCGCCGATTGCGCCTAGTTGACGCAGAACTACGCCGCGCGAGAGAGGAAATCTCGCAAATGGAAGGCAGCAACCTGGGCCATGTCTCAATTGCTCTTTCGACGGCAACCTGCATGAGCCTTTTGCCGAAGACAGTATCTGCCTTTGCACGGCGCTACCCGGACGCGACCTTGAAGATCTCCGAGAGTCTCTTCCAACCGATAGAAAACTATCTTGCACGGGGCGAAATCGATTTCTGGATAGGCCCCTTGGAACCGTCAGGGGTTTCACCCCAGTTCGTGGTTGAAAAGCTGTTCGATAACACCCGCCGCGTGGTTGCAAGGCGCGGCCACCCTCTGGCTTCTGCGAGAACCTTGAGCGAACTCACGGAAGCCAGATGGGTCAGGCCAACCTTGTCGACACGAACGACCGAAGCGGATTTTGAATTGATGTTCAGGACGGCTGGCTTGCCACCACCTAAAATCGCAATGCACTCACGCTCATCGCTGGTCACCGCGCTTACCGTTGCAAATACGGACATGCTTACCGTGCTACCACAGCAATGGATAGAATTTGCACCAATGGCCCACATGTATCAGGCACTGGACCTTGAGGAGGACATGCCGGTTGCTCCAACATGTATGGTCCGTCGGAATGGCCTGCCGCTTACGCCGATTGCGGAATATTTGAGTGATCTTCTGCGCAAGGCTGCCGGGAATTACGTATTCGCCCAAATCAATGCTACCTAATCACTATTAACTGCCGTTAATTCAGCGACTTGCCGGATGTTTCGGGCAGCCAAATCAGCGTCACAAGGAAACTGACCAAGGTGACGCCAAAGGCGTACCAGAGCCCGGCGAAAGGGTCGCCAGTCTTAACGACGATGTATTGGCTAATGAAGGGCAGGAAGCCGCCGAAATAGCCGGTGCCGATATGGTAAGGGATCGACATCGAGGTGTAGCGCACGCGCGCGGGAAACAGCTCGACAAGCAGCGCAGCCACGGGACCGTAGGTAAGTCCCGAAAGGAGCCCGAGGATCAGGAGATAGATCACGATCAGCAAAGCTCTGCCGATGGAGGGCGTCATCTTGTCCAGCTCGTAACCGGCGTCTGCTAGAGTGCGATCGAGGCTCTGGGGGTCTTCATTATCCACCGCGAAAGTACCAATCGCGACCGATGGAGCGGCCCCCGGTCGGCCCTCGACCTTCGTGTAAGCGATTCCCCTCTTGGACAGGGCGTCGAGGATCCTGCCGCAAGCGGTTTCCTGCTTGTCGGCGAACGGATCATAACGGCAGTCGCTGCCGGTCACCACGACAGGGGCACGCTGCATCGCCGTCGCAAGTTGTGGATTTGCCGCCCCTGCAATCCAATTGAACAGCGGGAATAGAAGGACGAGCGTCAACGCATAGCCGAGGAGGATCGGTTTGCGGCGTCCGATCTTGTCCGAGAGCCAGCCGAACAGGACGAACCAGAACAAGCTTCCCACGGCGGCGGCGGCGACAATCATTCGCGCCGAATTGTCGTCAATGCGCAGACTGTTCTGCAGAAAATAGAGAGCCTGAATCTGGGCAGTATACCAGATCACTGTCAAGCCGGCAGAAATACCGAACAAGGCGACCAACATCATTTTTACTTGTTGCCAGCCGGAAAAACTCTCTTGCAGCGGGTTTGCTGCGAGTTGGTCTGCATCTTTCATTGCCTTGAATACTGGGCTCTCTTTGAGCTTCAGCCGGATCCACAAGGAAATCGCGAGCAGCAATAGCGAGAAAAGAAAAGGGATACGCCATCCCCAATCGGTGAATGCGGCGCTATCCATCGCCATATTTGAAGCGAGCACTACGGCGAGGCTGAGAAGAAAGCCGCCGATAACCCCTGACTGGATGAAGCTGGTATAGAAGCCACGCTTGCCGGACGGGGCGTGTTCGGCGACATAGATTGCAGCGCCGCCATATTCTCCACCAAGCGCCAAGCCCTGGGCCACGCGACATGCCACGAGCAAGATTGGTGCCAATATCCCGAAGGTTTCGTAGGTAGGCAGGATGCCAATCGCAGCCGTCGCGACGCCCATCAGCGCAATTGTTACTAGAAAGGTATATTTACGGCCTAACTTGTCACCGAGCACGCCAAACACAACGGCGCCCAATGGTCGCATGCCGAAGCCCACACCGAAGCTGGCGAGGAAAATCAGAAAACTGATGGTGGGGTTGTTGGAAGGAAAAAAATGGCCCGCGATAACGCCGGCGAGCGTTCCATAAACGAAGAAGTCATACCATTCGAAAACGGTCCCCAACGTCGATGCGACGATCACAAGGCGGGGGGCTGGCTGATTTTCCGAGGTCGGACCAGAACTGTCGACACCAACCGAAAACGCCGCAGGAGGAGGCGGTAATGATGTTTGGCTCATTGGTAACTCGCGATTAGGGGCGGCGTCGAGCAGCGGAGAGTGGCCGGCAGGAAAAACTTCCGGCGCGATCGGGATCGCCGCCCACGTAAACTGCGGTCTGCGGATATGGGCAAAGTGGCATTTGCCGCTGCGGCGTGTTCGAGGAACTGTAGGTGGTGGCGATGATCTTTTTCGGCGCTACGCCGTTCTCGACCCAGATATCGAGGGCCTCCAGAATGTCGTTATCGGCATCAACGACGCGTGACGGTTCCTGTGCCAGACCTCCAAAATTCACAGGTCCGACGCCGCCGTAACAGTGGTTAAGACCGGGGACCATGAAGAGTCGGAAGAAATCCTGCGTGCTCGATAGCTTGTCGCGACCGGGTTGTCGGGAAACGACCTCGTCATAGTACTGGGTGGCATAGGCCGGCGGCATCGCTTCGTCGCGCCAACCATGGTACAGAATCAACTTTCCGCCGGCTGCTTTGAAAGCCGAGAGATCGGGGTTTGTGGCGTTCAGCGAAAGGCTAGGGACCCCAGGACGCTCCGATTCGCGAAGCAAGTCGATTATTTTCACGTCTTTCGGCAACCACGCGGCGTCATTGAAAACGAAATAGCGATAGTAATCGATCATGATCGGGCTCGGCTCACTCATAGAGCCGATCGCAGTGGCCCAGATGCTTTCGCTCCCTGGCGCAAAACCTGGATATAATTCCTTGCGCGTCTCCGGATCGCGCAGCGGTGCCATCATGCCGGCGATCGCCGCCGCCTCTGCGGGGGTGAGGCAATCCGGGCCGTTCTTGCCTGGCTGGCACTGGAGCTTGCGGGGTTGCCAGCGGCACTGTCCCGGATTTGCTATGAAGCCATCGCGGAGCCCATCGCGCCCGTCACATGCCGCGATCGCAGCGCGTTCGGCCAGCTGCAGCTTGGTCGAGGAAATCTTCCTTCCATTACCCAGATCGCCCAACAGGGCGCCGCGCATCTGCATTGCCGAGATGCCCGTCCAATTCATCGCGGCGCCCCCCGCGAGGATGCCATCATAATCGTTGGGGAACATCTGTGCTTCGCGCATTGCCTGGCGCCCGCCGTTCGAACAGCCGGCGAAATACGCGCGACGGGCCGGCTGGCCATAGGCGCGCATCACGAGTTCCTTCGCCGCCACGGTAAGCGTATGAATTGCGCGCCAGGAGAAGTCTTCGAACGCCACGGGATTTCCGTGAGCGAAGGCGGCACTGCCCACTGACAGACCGCCGAGGTTCAGGAATGGGCCGGAATGCCCGGTATTCGTTGCGGCGACAGCATAGCCGCGATGAAGGCCCATTGCGAGATACCCGCGCTGATACTCGCCCGCAAAACCGTGATTACCCACCGTGAGCAATTTGCCGTTCCATTGCAGCGGCAGCCAAATCTCGATGCCGATCCTCGACCCAGGCACTGGCGACAAAGTGCCGAAAATCCTACAGAAAGACGGGAGGTTCGCCTGCTGGGGGTCAGGCTTTCCGCGTAGGGGCCCTCTTCCAGGGACGAGATCGGACGTGGGAAGCGCGTTGGTCAAAAGCACCGAATCTATTGTTCCGTTCGCAAGCTGCAAACCTGCCAACGTTTCGCATTCAGGCCGCCCTGGGCTGGCAGCCGCAGGTACAGCGAGTAGCAGCAGCATCCCCGCAAGCATTCCGGAGAAAGACTGTAATCCTCTCAGTCCGCGAAACATCCGATGCTCCGTCAAATTCAATGTTGGCAGGTAGTATAAACGCCGAATCTCGTTTTAGAATCGCGGCCGCTCAGGGTAATGTTGTCAAGAGATCGTTGAGTCGGAACGCGCTTCTAGGCTGCATTTCTGGTACGTCTCTCCGGCTATCCGCGTGGTACAGACAGCCGCGACAGCACCGCCAGATACCAAAATCCTGACAGCGATCCTGTTGCGGGATCACGGCCGGGACTCTCGAAAGATGGTGGCGTCGGTGGCATCGACTGAACTTGGCGAGTTTTCCGCGGTAGCGGACGCCAGGCACGGTGACCTGCAACGCTACCTGCTACGGTATCGCTGTCGCTCTCTTGATATCTGCTTTCTTGAAAATTGCTTGGCTATGGTTCGCAGGAATGGGCGTTGCTGATCAACAATCAGCGCTCAGCTGCCTAAGAGAAACGCGAGGGGGAGGTCTGAAAATGAGCATTCCATTTGGTAGTGGCAAAACGGCCGCGGAACCGAAGACGAGGGCAAGTCTCGTGGCCTCGCTTCTGACCGGCGCTGCGCTCACGCTCCCTGCTGTCGCTGCAGCACAAACGGCTTCACCACCGAGCGCGACGTCGGCAGCCGAAGAGTCATCCGAGGGTGTCCAGGATATCATCGTCACCGCGACGCGCCGATCGGAAAGTCTTCAGAAAGTGCCGATCAGCGTCATTGCGGTGCAGGGCGACACGATCGCCGCGCTCGGCATTAAGAGCACCGCTGACCTACCGCAGTTGGCGCCCGGACTGACCATCACGCGCAGCGGCGGGGTCGTGCCCTTTATCCGCGGGGTGGGCGCTTCGAACGTCGGCTTCACCACGGAAAGCCCGGTCGCGATCTATCTTGACGGCCTTTACGTCGCGAACGCCTCATCGGTTCTGTTCGGCTTCAACAGTATCGACCGGATCGAAGTACTCAAGGGGCCGCAGGGAACCCTATACGGCCGCAATTCCACCGGCGGCCTGATCAACGTGATCACGCGTTCACCCGGAGATGAAACCAGGGTCGACGCCTCCGTCGGCTATGGAAATTACGACACGTTCAGCACGAATTTCTATGGCTCTACCCCTATCACTGATAATCTCGCGGCGAACATCTCGGTGGTTTACTCGGATCAAAACGATGGCTGGGGAAAGAATAACTTCACCGGCAACGACGTGATGAAACAGAAGGAGCTTGGCCTGCTGGCTAAGCTGCTATGGCGCCCAGGCAACGACACCAAAGTCGAACTGCGCGGCCTATACAACTACAACAGCAATAATCTCGGTCTGGCGACCACGCTCGTTCCTGGCGCGATCGGTGTGGACGGAACGGGTTATCAAGGCAAATATCGTTCAAACACGCGTCAGGACCCTTTTTCCCGGCTGCGCATATATAGCGGATCGCTTAAGATCGAACAGGATCTGCACTTTGCAAATCTCATGAGCCTGACGGGCTACACATATGCGCGACAACCGGTGGGCTTCACTCAGAGCGGCATTCCCGGTCGGCCGGTATCGGGTCAAGCGGCAGTCGAGGTCGCGATCCTCGGCAGCGGTAGCACTTTCACCCAGGAGTTGCAGTTAAGCTCGCAATCGTCCGGATCACCGTTCAAATGGATCGGGGGCATATTCTACCTACACGACAACACCGAAGTCCGGCTTGATTCCTATGGCACCTGTGTCGGCACGGTCTGTGCCGCGTCACCGCTCCCGACACGAACAACGGGCCGCCCGACGACGCGGTCGATCTCGGCCTATGGCGAGGGCACCTACGACATTACCGAAGCTACGCATGTCACGCTTGGCGTCCGCTACACACGCGACAGAAAGGCGCTGACCGGGCTGGTCGAGCCGCTGGCAGGCCGGCCCAACTCGGTCACGACTCTGCCCGCGTCGACGGTCCTTCGTCCCGGCGATCCCTACACCGGTAATCCCGGCGGCATTCCCACTTCGGTGACCGCTTCGAAAGTGACCTTCAAGGGTGTGATCGCTCAAGATTTTAGCGATAATGTTCACGGCTATCTGTCATTCAATCGGGGCTTCAAGTCTGGCGGTTATAATCCGATATCCTTCACCAATCTGCCCTCTCGACCTGAAACGCTCGACGCCTATGAGATCGGCCTCAAGTCGGAGCTGTTCGATCGGATGCTGCGGCTCAATCTGAGCGCCTTCCATTACAACTATAGAGACATCCAGCTCCGCACGACGGCACCTCCGGCGCCTCCGGGTGGCTCGATCCTGTTCAATGCCGCAAGGGCGCGCTCTAACGGCGTCGACGCGGAGTTCAGCTTCGTTCCGTCACGCTCGCTCACGATTAACGGCAATCTCGAACTTCTCGATGCAAAATATACCAGCTTTCCCGGCGGCCAGTGCGTGATGACCCGCGTCATCGGCGGGGCGGTTCTCGGCGGCTCGACTGCGGTGCCCTGCGATCTGTCGGGTGCCAGGCTCGTCCAATCGCCGAAATTCTCCTATAATATTGGCTTCGTTTACACGCTTGAGACCGGTGCAGGCCGATTGGCTCTGGCGGCGAATGACGGCTATAAATCGCGGTACAGTTTCTCCGGTGACGGCCGCATTCAAAATGCAGCTTTCCACTTGGTCAACGCATCGCTCACCTGGACCTCGCCCAACGGACGGTACGATATTCAGGTCTATGGGAAAAACCTTACCGGCGCTTATTATTACACGGCCGGACAACCGGCGACCGGCGGTAACGATCTATACGCGCCCGGCGCGCCGCGCACCTATGGCGTGACAGCCGGCGTGCATTTCTGACCTGCCAATGGATCGGCAGCATAACGGCTGCGGCCGAGGAGGAAGAGGTGAAAGTGGCATCGACCCGCCGGTGGTCCTGTTCAGCTGGACTTGCTCTATCATTGGTTCTGGCATCGACCGGCGCGGCGGCGCAGGATGCGGGATCGTCAGGCTTGGCTGCGAGACTACCTGACAAGCTGTCGACGGATGTGGCCGCGCAGGACGAGGCATCGCGCCGAACGATGACTGCGACAGATATCGCCGACGATTTCACCTTCGCCGCCGTTGGCGACATCCTCGCTTCCCGGGCGGAGCAAATCACCGCACGTAATCGCGATGTCGCACACGTCTTGCAGTCGGCTGATATGACGATGGGCAACTTCGAAGCGCCGGTGATCGACCTTCGCCAGCGCGGTCTTCAACCAACGAACGGCGGGGGATTTCTCATCTCCATGCCGCCGGAGATCCCCCAATCGCTTAGCGACTGGGGGTTCGATATGGTTGGCTACGCGAACAACCACAGCATGGATTGGGGAGTAGAGGGCGCGCGCGATACGATCCGCAGACTGGAGGCGGCGGGAATAGTTTCGGCAGGCTTCGGAGAAACGCGTACCGGCGCTCGCTCCCCCGCCTATTTTGCGACGCCTAAAGGCCGCATCGCACTGGTGTCATTCACGGCCAGTTATTTCGGCGGAAATGCCGCGGCCGATCCGTTAGGCGCGGTACCCGGCGTGCCGGGTATAAGCGCATTGCGGACCACGCCAATCGACATCGTGACGCGCGAGCAGTTTGCCACCCTGCGCGAGATCGATGCGCAGCACAATGCGGGAGGGCTTGTCGGCCGGCGCCCCACAGGCGACGAATTGCTTTTCCGAGGTCGGCGCTTTCGCGTCGGCGACAAGCCCGACACGATTTATCAGATCAACGCCGAAGATCAGGCAGATATCATCCGCAGTGTTCGTCAGGCGAAGCAGCAATCGAATTTCCTCGTCGTCTCGGTTCACAATCACGAGGAGCCGAATTGCGAGCAACCGGTGCAGAGCGGCGACGGCAGTGCGTGGCCGTGCCTTGCTCCGCCGGACTTTCTACGCACGATGGCCCATGCGGTGATCGACAATGGCGCCGATGCCTTTGTTGGCCATGGACCGCATGTACTGCAGGGCATCGAGATTTATAAGGGGCGCCCGATCTTCTACTCACTCGGCAATCTGTTTGCGTCGCTAGCAGGGGTCACCAAGCTCCGCGATGCCATTCCGACAGCGATGGATGCTACGCGGCAGACCGAGGCAGAGTATCTCGAGGGAATGTGGTCCTTGTATGAGCAGGACAGCACGATCTTTCAAACTGTCATCGCGCTTTCGCGATATCGCGGCAATCGACTGGCGGAGATCCGGCTGCATCCGGTCGATCTGGGTCAGCACCGCCGACAGGCTGATCGTGGCGCGCCGGAGACGCCTTCGCCTACGGTAGCGCGGCAGATCCTCGAGAGGCTGCAGAGGCTGTCGGCGCCATTTGGAACCAAGATCTCGATAGAGGGCAATATCGGCATCATCCGTATTTCGGCTGACAGCCGATAGTATGTGCTGGAAAGGTGGCTTGGATAGCTCTTTCGCGCGAGGGCAACGGCGCTGCGAATGATGCCACGTTACAGGCAAGCGCAAGCCGCAGGAGTTAATAGAACATGCCCATGCTAGACGCCTTCGTCCCTCAGCCGGATGCCGAAGCTGTGAAGGCGTTGGCCGCAGAGCTTCTGGATCGACGGCAAGGACACCTGACGCCCGACGGCTTGGCGGAATTACGCAAAGCCATATTGACCGGAGTTCGCGTTTCAGATGCTGCGGAAGAGCGTACGATATCCGGCGAATTCGGTCATGATGTGCCCGTCCGGATTCTCCGCCCAGCCAGTCCGGCGGCCGCCGTTCTCGTATCGCTCCACTCGAGCGGCTGGTGTATCGGAGCGGCCATTCAGGATGACGAATTGAACACTGCCCTAGTGGAACGGCTGGGTATCGCCACGGTTGCCGTCGATTACCGTCTGGCGCCGGAGCATCCCTATCCTGCGGCATTTGATGACGCGTTGTCCGCGACGAAATGGGTCGGCGAGATTGGTGAAGCGGAGTTCGGTACGAACAGGATAATGCTTTGTGGCCATTCGGCGGGTGCCCACCTTGCGTCGCAGGTCATCATCCATTTGCGCGATAAGGATCCGGACCTTTGCCACCGGCTTGCGGCTGCGTTTCTCTCCTATGGCGCCTATGATCTCGGGGAGACGCCTAGCATGCGGAACATGGGGGATGACTCTCTAGTCATCACAAGGGATTTCTACGACAGCGTCATGGAATTCGCGTTCCCAGGTGTCGATCGTGAGGCCCGACGCCACCCATCGATTTCTCCTCTTTATGCCGATTTGACGGGTCTGCCGCCGGCTCTGTTCACCGCCTGCACGCTGGATCCCCTCTTCGATGACACGCTCTTCATGGCGGCGCGCTGGGACGCGGCTGGCAATCCGACCTCGCTCGACGTCTGGCCGGGATGCGTTCACGGGTTCGTTGGCAGTGATCGGTCGACATTGCCGCTGTACATCGATCGGGTCGCGTCCTGGCTGGCAGCGCGCCTCAACGGCTAGGGCAATCGGCGGCGTCTTGAGCGCCACTATTTGAGCAGCGGTCGGAACCCCGAACGATACTAAAGCAGGCATTGCCCAAGCGATTCGCATATCTCCTCGATCGTCGAACAAGGGACTAGCATTCGGGGACCTGTTCGCGGGTGCGCACGCGAAAGCAGTGAGGAAAGGTGAAGGATCAAGATGGCCATACCCGCACGCCAGCCAAGGCAACGAGCTTTGCCGCTCTCGGCCGGCCGTGGAGATCCAGCCTATATCGTCTCACCATGCCGTTACATCGGCGAAGACGGCGCCAACCACTTTTTGCACCCGGAAGCACTGTGTGGCTGAGGAGTGTTGTGAGGTCGAGCTTTGACTACCATCCCTCAATTCGACGTTGACCTGTTCAACGAAGCCAGCCTCAGAGAGCCCTATCAGCATTACCGCTCATTGCGAGATGCAGGAGCTGTGGTGCGGCTGCTTCGCCCGGAGGCATATGCCATCGGGCGGTTTGCGGATGTCCAAGCCGCTCTGCGCGCGTCGGATGCGATGATTAGCGGAGAGGGCGTCGGCTTTAGCGATACGTTCAACGCGCCAAAAGGCAAGAATGTAATCCAGACCGATGGTGACGTTCACCGTCGCATGCGGGCAGCCGTTACCCGACCTTTAACTCCCGCGCGTCTGAAGGAAGCGCGCATCGAACTAAAGCAACTTATATCCGCGCGGATCGAAGAATTAACCGGCACGGGATGGTTTGATGCCATGCCGAACCTAGCTTCCTTTCTTCCGGTTCGAGCAATCGCACATTTGGTGGGACTCCCCGAGGATGGCCGAGAGAGGATGCTCGAATGGGCGGCGGCAACCTTCAACTTGGTCGGCCCGGACGAACGCCAAGACGACGTCAGCAAAATGAAGGAGGCTTTTGCCTATATTGGCACGCTAACGGAGGACAAAGTTGCTCAAGGCAGTTGGGCGGCCGAACTGTTTGAAGTTGCCGCGTCCGGACGTATCGCCGTTCAGGAGGCTGTTGGCGCTATCAGCGCCTATGTGATTCCAAGCCTGGACACGACAATCTTCGCCATGGGGCATCTTCTCCACAATCTTGCCCGCCATCCCGATCAATGGACAGCCTTGCGTCGTGAACGCAATCTCGTGCCGAGCGCAGTTTTAGAAAACATGCGCCACAGCGCCCCGCTGCGATGGTTCGCACGCGTCGCTGCGCAGGACTATGCTGTCGATGATGCAGTGATTCCCGCAGGCGCACGGGTAATGATTCTCTATGGTTGCGCCAATCGCGACGAGCGGCATTACCAGAACCCTGACCTGTTCGATGTTTGCCGCGATGCGCGCGACCATCTTGGTTGGGGGACTGGACCACACATGTGTGCTGGGATGCACATTGCGCGGATCGAGATGGAAGTTCTGCTGGAAGCCCTCATTGAGGCCGGTGTCTCGATTGAGGCTAGAGAGCCAAAGATCGCGGACAATGCCGGGCTTTATGGATTTGCGGCGTTGCCAGTGCGACTCGAGAGAGACGCACTCCAGTCCACCACTTAACGCCCAGCAATTTCTTGATGACGGGCACGCAGAGTTCGCATTGCCCGTCAAACCGGCACAATCGGCCCCGATCTTTTTTTACGCGATTGGAGAACAAATGAAGACCTGTGCCGCCGTCGCCTTTGAAGCGAAGAAGCCTTTGGAAATCATCGAGGTCGATCTCGCGGGACCGAAGGCGGACGAAGTCCTCGTCGAGATCATGGCGACCGGCATCTGCCATACCGACGCCTAGACCCTCGACGGGTTCGACAGCGAGGGCATCTTCCCCTCGATCCTGGTGCATGAGGGTGTGCAAGCGCGCCCCTGTTGCCATCAGTTCTAGAGGAAGAGGAATGTTCAGGAGGCGTGCCGCCACCCTCGTCCGGGTCTTCTGGATCGGGAGGCAGTTCGCTGGCTCCCGGATGGTAGAAGAGTTCGATTTCCACTTCGTTCTGGAAAACCGTGATTTTTTCAACAATGGCTTCCACGATCCGGCGCTGGTCTTCGCTTGGTAGCTCTGTCCAGCGAGCATGAAGATCTCGTGCTCCCCGGATGATTTCCTCCTGAGAGCACTGCGCCACGTTGAGCGCATCCAGCTCGGCCTGAGCAGTCTGGAGGGCATCTCCCAATTGTCGGAGCCGTTCAGCGAGTGGCCTGTTGCGCCTCGCGAACCCGGCCTTGTCGATGGCACTTGAGAGATACAGGTCGTAGAGCTTGTCCGCCTCGGCTGTCACCCGGCCCTCTTCGGCTTGGAGGAGAGCCAGGCGTTTTTGCATTCCAGAAAGAGCGGAATCGTTCGCTTCCAGATAGCGGGATATTTCCACTTCCGAGAAAATGAAGCCTCGGAGTTGCTCGTGGAAGATAGCGCCCAGGTCGTCGGTCGGAATTTTGTTGCGGCACTGGTGGCAGATGTACTTGGGGCTGTTGGACGGCACATACATCTTGGCGCCGCAGTGGCAGACCGTAAGGCCGGAGAAGAGATGCACCACCTTCCGCGTGGGCTTCCGATTCGCCCCCTGCTCTTGGAGAATGCGGACGCATTCATCCCACAGTGTCACCGAGACGATGGGCTCTACTTCGGTGTACACCCACTCGCTTTCCGGCTTGAGGTGCCAGCTCTTCGAGCGATCATCGCTCTTGGTGTAGTTGGCACGATGCAGGCCCTTGGCGGTGGGATCGAGAAGGAGCCGGTACACAGTGGTGCCGGAAAAGAGCGAACCGTTGCGGGTCCGGTAGCCTTGGTCGTTTAAGAGTTTGGCTACGGTCTTCTTGCGCCGATGTTCCCGGAACAGTTCGTGAATGAGGACGCGCACCGATGCTTCCTCGGGATGCGGCACCAATCGCTTGTTCACCCAAGCATAGCCGAAGGGAGCCGGGCCGCCGATGGGTTTACCCAGCTTGGCCCGGATGGGCACGGAAGCGGCCACGCGTTCAGCAATCTCCGCTCGTTCCCATTCGGCCATGGCCGCAATCATGGTGAAGAAGAGACGGCCAGCTGGGCTACTGGTATCAATGGCTTCCTGGAGCGATATGAGGTCGGCTCCCTGCTCTCGGAAGATTTCCGAAAACTCCAAGAGTTCCCGAGTGTTCCGAGCCAACCGAGCTAGCTTCGAGAACACCAAACCCGTAATGCGGCCAGCCCGAATGTCGGATAGCATGCGCTGGGCTTCCGGGTGTGCCATGACGGCCTTGCCGGAAACAGCGTTTAGCCGGTAGGTTTCGACCACCTGCCAGCCTTTAGCGTCAGCGTAGCTCTGGGCGCGCTTCTCGTGATGCTCAGGGCTTTCCCCCCGCACCTGATCTTCGGTGGATACTCGTATCCAGATACCCACGGCCTTGCCGGGAGGTGACGGATGATGCTGCATAGCTAATCCCCAATGGTAAGAGTGACGGTCTCGCCAACGACGAGCAAGGAGAAATGCTTAGCGGCACGCTTCCTTAGGGATCAGGCCCGGTGGGACCGACCGCGTGAGTAAGTCCCAGTGCCGCCGCATCAAACAGCATCTGCCTCGGGTCTTCGTTCATCCAGAGTCTCCGGACGGGGGGCAAGCGATGGCCGAACGCCGGAACGGCCAGGGCAATGGCGTCAGCGATCTCCACTTTGGTCCGAGCGCCCAGCGGCGCGAAGGCCCGGCGAATAGCGGCCCGGTCATATATGGCGACGTCGATGCCTTCGCAGTGCGCCAGATGTTGAAGATGAAGGGAGAGCTTCTTGGTCCGATCTGGACGCTTGGCCGCTTTGGGGCGCAGGTCTTCCAGTATTAGGGCGTGGGGCCGGTAGCAGCGGAGAAGTTTCTCCACCTGTTTCCCCGTCCGTTGATTCTTCTCTTTGCCTTTGATTTCGACCACTCCCCAATCGAAGGGCGTTTCGGAGCCTTCAAAAAATACGTAGGCAAAGCCGCGAGCGGACAGGCTGACGGCAAGCATCAGGTCCGGGTACGTGATCCGCTCCATACGCTACTTCTGGCGATGCCGCTCGACGATGCGCTGGATGACGCCAGCCAGCAGTTCACGCTTCCGTTTGGCTACGGGTCGATCGTCACCCGAGAGCTTTTCTTCAAGCGTATATGCTTCCCGCAGCACATGCTCTTCCACGGCATCGTACAGACCTTTGAAGAGGTGCTCTACGGAGCGCCCGAAGAGAATGGTGCTGGCAATGACGATGTGGGTGCATGGACACGCCTGCGCTCGTTCGACGCGAGAAATGAGGCTCCTACTTTTTCCGATCAGGAGGACGGCTAATTGGTTCTGGGTCAAACCCCAGGCTTTGCGCATACCCTTGAGGCGATGCGGCGCTGATTGCTCTAACATACGTTTGTATTTGGCCGACACTTAGGCGGTCGGGCACCTTCCCATTGTCGGTCAACTTCCATTGCCATCGTAGGGGGGAGATGGTGCAGCTCATGCACGCTGAAGAGATGAAGGGAGGAAGGGAGGAAGGGACGTTGGTCCAGTGAGTTCATCTTTCCCTGCAAAGAAAATCCGGCTACTATATGTACTACAATGCGCGACTGGCCCCGCCCCGATGAAAACGAAGCCCCCGTTTCCCGCTGGGAAATTGCGGCGGTTGTGATCCTAGTCGCCTGGTCATATGTGGCCTGGTTGTTCTAATCCTCACGAATCCCGAACTTTTGGCAGAGCGTTCGCACCTTCTTCAGCTCCGTCCGGGGTACGACATATACGCCCTTGGTCTTGTAGGTGACCAAGTGCAGGCGCTTGCCGATCAGGCTCCCAATATACCGTCCCGTCACTGGTCGCTCGAAGTCAGCACCGAAACGCATTTGGAATGCCTGCGTTACCAGAGCTAACGGGACCGTGGCCTCGCCGTCCTCGGTCAGGAGATCGCGGAGCACTTCCAATACCAAAGCTTCTGGCAGCATGCGCTTCTGGCCAGCAGCCTGCTCTTCCATGGCGTGGGCACGAGCCAGCATGGCGGCCCGGGCCGCCGGGTCTTCCGTGACGGAGAGGAGCGGCACCAGAATCTGATTCATACGCGACGACAGTCCGGCACTGGCGAACTCTGGGCGGATGCCCGCGTTTTGAACATGCACGAACCGATACATGAGCAGCCGGTTTCGGAGCGCTCCCGCCTCCTTGGCTTGGACGTCAGGCAGATTGAGGGGGATGTCCTCCCGGTGGGAGCGCTGGCCCATCTCTTCGGTGAGAAAACGGCTTTCCAAGGCTCGATCGGCGAAGTCATGCCGCATGGCGATGATCTTGGGGCCGAAGACATGGAAGGCGCGCGGGTTGAACGCCTTGGTCTGCTCCTGCACCGACCGGAGAATCGGGAAATTACTAACGTTGCCGTTGTTCAGAATTTTGACTAGTTCGGCCGTGGCATCGCTGAACCGAAAGTCAGCCTCGTCCAAAACGAGGGTCCCCCGAAACATATCCAGGGTATGGAAGATGGGAGAAACGGTGGACGCCCCGCTGGCCAGAAAGGCTTGGTAGCAGATTGAGCCGACCACCAGGAGCGCCCGCGTCTTGCCGCTCCCTGGCTCGCCCCGGAAACGAAAATACGGCAATTCATTGAAGGCATCATATACCCAGGTGAGCAGCACGTAGTGGGCGGCGATCTGGCGAAACGACGGACTGAGATCGACATAACGGTCGATGTAGGATTCAATATCGCGCACCAGGTTGGTGGTGCTACCATATTCTTCCGCGTGCTCCGGCAAGAGCACTGCGCGGTATTTGAGCAAGCTGTTTTCTGGGTTGATCGGCACCACCCGTTCGCCGCTTGGCAGCGTGAAGCTGGTCGCGAGCGCCACTTGGCCGGACTGGCTCACAGCGAAAGCGCTGGTTTCGTATTGGGGATCGAAAATCAATTCGCCAATGTGGCCGTCATTGGTGATAAAGCGGCTGATCTCGCGAGATTTTTTGTGGGTTTTCTCGGGCATATCTTAGACGATACCGCGCTGCCCAGAATGGCACATGCCGGGATATGGTGCGGACTGGAGAGAATGTCTGGTCTGCCGTACCCGATCTGGTTTCGGTTACTATCAAGGAATGGATTCCGAACGCACCAAACATATTTCGCCCATCGTTGATTACTACTGGCCCGATTTGAGCGACCGTGCGAAAGCGGAAATGACCGCCGCGTTGCGCCCGTATTTCCGGGCCCAATATGCAGTGTACTGCCGCATGGACCGGGACGGACTGCTCGGCCCCGATTCGCCAGAATCCAAGTGCGGTGGTAGACTCGGAGTCGTTTAACATCCCTGCATATGAAGAATGTATTTGCCTACACGCGGGTTTCCACCGTGCGCCAGGGCACTCAAGGATCATCACTGGCAGAACAAAAAGCGGCCATTGGCCGCTACGCCGAAGCAAATCAATTGCGCATCATCCAATGGTTTGAAGAGCAGGAAACCGCCGCCAAGCAAGGCCGGCCGGTTTTCGCAACGCTGTTTAAACTGCTCGCGCGGGGCAAAGCTACGGGCGTCATCATTCACAAAATTGATCGAAGCGCCAGGAACCTCCGCGACTGGGCTGATCTCGGAGAATTGGTAGATCGAGGGATTGATATTCACCTTGCTCACGAAAGTCTGGACATGACGTCCCGAGGGGGACGACTGGCGGCCGATATTCAGGCCGTTGTTGCGGCCGACTATGTGCGCAATCTGCGGCAAGAAGTACGAAAAGGCATTCAAGGGCGCTTGAAGCAAGGGCTGCTGCCCGCGCCGGCACCACCCGGATATCTCGATCAAGGCGGAGGCAAGCCCAAAATCCCTGACCCCATCAAGGCTCCGCTGATTCGAAGCCTGTTCGAGATGTATGCATCCGGTCGTTACTCGTTTCACGATCTCGTCCAGGAAGCACGCGTCATTGGGCTGACCGGTTGCAATGGCCGCCCCCTCTCAAAGAATGGTCTCACCCACCTCTTCCACAATGAATTCTACATCGGCATCATTCACCACAAGGTCTCCGGTGATCGCTATCCCGGTGTTCACGAACCGATCATACCAACCGCCTTGTTTCGCGAGGTGCAACGCGCCCTGGCGGAGCGGAGACCGCGCAAAGTCGCAGTGAATGATTTGGCCTACCGCCGCCTGGTTCGCTGTGCCGGCTGCGGCTACTATCTCGTCGGCGAGCGTCAGAAAGGCCGGGTGTATTACCGCTGCCATACTCGACCTTGTCCTGCCACCTCCGTCAAAGAAGACATCCTTGATGCATGCTTCCTTAAGGCCTTGACGGGCGTCACCCTACCGCCCGAGGCCCTGCCCGTCATCGAAGCTGAGTTTCATACTCTCATGACTGAACGTTTTGGCAACAGAGAGGCGGCGCAGAGCGAGACCCCGGAGCGAGCCCGTCGCCTGGCTTCCAAGGTCGAAGCCTTCGTCAGCCAGTTCGAAAACCCTTTCGGCAATCGTCTGATCCCGCTTTCCAACGCCTATTATGACGAAGGCTCACACGAAGCCGCTCTCTTTCTTCGAGAAACCCACCGAGCTGGGATGATCCTCTCCACGGCTGAACTGGCTTCCATCGTCCACATCCCCGATGCCTCGGTGCGCCAGCTTGCCCTAGTGCGCGAAGGTGGGCGCACTAAGGCTCCACCTCCTTGTTCTGATCGCTCATCGCTTCGTCTCGGCATGAATACCCACCGAGGGCAGGTGAGCGAGGTCCGGGTTGCCACGACTGACCGACTCGCGCACTGCCACGTCGTGGGTGCCTCGGGCACCGGGAAATCGACCTTCCTGCTCGGAACGATCCTGGCCGATATTGAGGCCGGGCACGGGGCGGTAGTGCTCGATCCCCACGGCGACCTCATCGATGACCTCATGATGCGCATCCCCGACGCGCGGATAGGCGATGTCATTTTTTTCGACCCGTCTGCATCTGATTGCGCTGTTGGCCTCAACATTTTGGCGGCCGAGACGGAAGCGGAGCGCGATCACCTCGCCGCTGACGTGGTGAGCACTTTCCAGAAGCTCGCCACCTCGTGGGGCGACAGCATGGGCAGCGTGCTGGCCAATGCCGTGCTGGCCATCGTCGAAAGCAAGCGCGGCGGCACCCTCGTCGATCTTCGCCGCTTCCTGCTCGATCCAGACACTAGGAAACACTACCTCGAGGAAATCGACGACGAGGAGATCCGCTTCTTTTGGGAGAAGAGCTTCCCCATCATCGGCACGCGCTCGATCGGCCCCATCCTGACCCGGCTCGACAACTTTCTCCGCTCCAAAACCATGCGACGAGTCGTGGATGTCCCGAAGACCTCCATTGCCTGGGGTGACGTGCTTTCCGGCGGGCGCATCTTGCTGTGCAAGTTTTCACTGGGACTCTTAGGCGAGGAAAACGGCAGTCTCCTGGGGAGCCTTATGGTGAGCCAGCTCCACCAAGCCGCCCTCCGCCGGCAGAGCGTTGCCAAGGCCGAACGCTCGCCGGCCTTCGTTTATGTCGATGAGTTCCAGTATTTCGTCACGCCATCGATGGCGGCCCTGCTCTCGGAAGGACGTAAATACGGCATCGGCCTGGTCCTGGCGCATCAGACGCTCAGTCAGATTGCGGGGAACGCGGTGGAAAGCGCCGTCATGGGCAATGCCTATACCCTCATGGTCTTCCGGGTCAGCGAGGGAGACGCGGCCAAGCTGGCAGGTGGATTCTCTTTCTTCGAAGCCCGGGATCTTCTGGCGCTTGGCCGCGGCCAGGCCATCGTGCGGCTCGGGAGTGCCGAGCGGGACTGCAATGTCGCGACCGCTCCACCTGCCCAGACTGTCAGGAATCTGGTGCTCAAGATCGAGCCACCGAAGCCAGAAAGCCCCCCGGAAGGCGATGATCCGAGCGAACAGTTCGAGGACGATGAACTAGACACGAAGATTGAAGCTTCAGCCTCGAATCCCGTTGCCGAGCCTCGCGAGGCAAATGAATTTCTGCCGGTCATCGTGCCGAAGAGCCGGTTTTGGGGCCAGAAACACAAAAGCCTTGCACAACTGGTGGCTCGGCTGGGTCAGGAGCGCGGCTTCAAGGCGATCCATGAAGAGCCTGTCGCTGGCGGGCGAGTAGATGTAGCGCTTCGCCGTGATGACGTAAGCGTGGCCTGCGAAATCTCGGTTTCCACCGAGGTGACCCACGAACTGGGCAATGCCCGCAAATGTCTGGCTGCCTCATTCAGTCATGTCGTCCTCATTTCATCCGATGAGGGCAAACGGATGCGGCTCAGAAATGCCTTAGCCGATGAGGGGTTGGCCGACATTCTCGTGCAGTCACCGGATGAGTTGGCTGTGTTCCTGGATTCACTTGGTGAGCCCGCACCGACCGAGAAGGTAGTGCGGGGCTACAAGGTGCGGGTGAAGCGGCAGCCCCAATCGCCTGAGGAAGCGGCCAAGCGACGGGACGTGATTGGAAAAGTCATATCGCGTCCGAAGCAGACAAAGGAGTAGTTCCCAACTTTATGCTTTCCCAGGCGCCTTGTCCGGCTAGTGCCCGGAGCTTAAGGTGACCCTTGAATCATGGAGCCCGTCGGTGATGATTTTCTCGGCCTTGCCGTGGCGCTTGAGCGCCTTCTTCAGGAAGCGCAGAGCCGCTGATTTGTCGCGGTTCCTCGTCACGTAGCTCTCGGGAATCTCACCCTCGTGGTCTACCGCCCGCCACAGGTAGTGCATCTCGCCGTTGATCCGCACTACATCTCGTCAAGGTGCCATTTCCAATGACGGAACCCCCCATTCTGCTCACCCGCTGGCGGCGGATAGCCGCTGCAAAGAGGGGACCGAAACGATTCCACCACAGCCGAACCGTTTCGTGGCAAAGGTCGATACCGCGCTCGAACAGCAGGTCTTCGACGTTCCGAAGCGACAGCGGGAACCGAACGTACATCCGTACGACCAGCCGGATCACCTCGGGCGAGGAGTGGAAATAGCGAAACGGATTGGCCGGCTTTCGGGATCTGGGCATGGTCTTGCCCTACTCCGCCATCACCCCGTTCGCCACCCGGTGCAATTCCTCTGACAGAGCCCCCGCTCGCGCCTTCGGAAGGGCAAATGCGAATTTTCGGCACGCTTGCCCGCGCTGCTGCGCGGCTGATTTCCGGTTCGGCGCGAGGCCCTCAGACCCGGATCGCCACCCGCCCGAAGCCCGCGATCGTGCCGATGTCGTCGGCAAGCTCGACACCCTCCTCGACCAGCTCGTAGTCGGGCGCCAGCTCGAACAGGATCTCGAGCATGATAAGGGCCTCGAGCCGGGCGAGATGCGAGCCGAGGCAGCGGTGCGGGCCTACCCCGAACGAAAGGTGCCGGATGTTCTCGCGCCTGAAATCGATCTCGTGCGGATGCTCATAATCGCTGGGATCGCGGTTCGCCGCCGCCCACGACATGAATACCAGCTCCTCCGCTTTGAGCTCGTGGCCGGCCACCTTGACATCGCGTGTCGCGCGGCGGGAATTGCCCTGGGTGGGGGGGAACACGCGCAGGAATTCCTCGATCGCATTGTCATGCAGGGCAGGGTTGTCGATCAGCTCCTGGCGCCGGTCGCGATTGCGGCCGAGATAGACCGAGATCATGGTGAACAGTGCCTGGGTGGTGTCCAACCCGCCGCCGAGCACGATCAGGATGATGCTGTCGATCTCGTCGATGCGCAGCTTGCGGCCGTTCATTTCGGCCTGGAACAGATATTCTAGCAGCGAACCGGGAACCGGATCGTGCTGCAGGCGCCTGATTTCCTCGCGCATATAGGCGATCATCTCGGCCATCGCCGCGAGCCGGTCCTCGATCGGCCTGCGGCTGTAGATGATCTCGTGGAGCGGCATGCCGTATCTGCTCCAGTCCTCGGTCCGCAGGCCGGCGAAATGGAGTGTCGTCATCGCGGTGAGCGGCAGCGCATATTCCCATTTCAGATCGCCTCGGCCTCGCGCGACGATCTTGCCGAGCAGATCGCGGGCGAGCGCGCGGACATAGTCGGCATGCTGCTTGACCTTCACCGGGGCGAACACCGGCTGCAGGATGGCGCGATAGTCGTAAAACTCCGGCGGATCGACGCCGATCGGGATCATCAGTGTGGGTTCAAGCGGAGGCACCACGTTGGTCGGCCAGCTCGAAAAGACTTCCGGCTGCTTGGCGATCTCCAGACAATCCTCGGCCTTGGTGGCGATCCAGTATCCGCCATGGTGTTCGCTATGCACGAACGGCCTGCGGCTTTGCATGTGCATGAGGATGTCGATCGAATTCGACCGATAGTCATAACTGTGATGATCGAAACTATCGATCAGCGCGTCCAGCTTCGCTTCCGAAAGATCGTTCGTCGGCGAGAAGATGCGGCCATGCTGCGGCTTGGCCACGGCGGCGCCATCACTTTTATTGTCAGACACGCGGGGGCCTTTCTTGAAATGGAGAGCGCGCAATAAGGATACCGGCTGGCCGGCGGATTGTCGATCGAGACGACAGGGCGGGCATGGGACCAGCGATCATACCGCCTCAATGTCCACCCAGCGCCGTTCGGCCGCCGATCTGCGCACCGCGTCCATCACCGCCTGGCCGCACGCGGCGTCGGCGAAGGTCGCCGCGGCTTCGAGCGCATCGATCGCCTCGCCGGCGATGCGCCGTCGCATCTCCCCGAAGAGCCGGGCGTATGGGGCGACATCGACGCCCAGCGCATGCCAACGGTCCATGCCCGTGCGCAGCAGCTCGGGATGTGGAAAGGGCGTCGCCGGCGGATAGACCAGGTCGGCAGGAACAGCGATCCGCCGCTCGCCGTCGCTGTCGCGGAGCCAGACCTCCTCCGGTTCACCATAGGCCGCGCCGCTCTGGATCCAGGCTCCTCCCTTGGTGCCGATCACGCGGGTGCCGACCACGAAGGGTCCCGGAAGCATGCCAGCGCCGATCATCCCCTGCGCGCCGCCGACAGTTTCGAACTGGATGTTGTAGCTGTCCTCCGCCGTCATCGCGGGCCGTCCCGGGGCCAGCGTCTGAAGAAGACCACTCACCCGCGTGATCAGGCCGAGCATGCTGAGGATCTGATCGATCATGTGGACGCCGAGCGCGCCGAGGAAGCCGCCGCCTTGCGCGGCATCCTCCCACCATGGTTGCAGCGTCTCGGCCGGATCCTGCAGTCCCGGCTGGTAGAACATACGCTGGAAATAGAGAGGCTTGCCGATAGCCCCGCCTTGCACAAGCCTTCGCAGCAGCGCCTGGGCGGCATCAAAGCGGAACTCGGCGCCGAGCATGTGGATCACCCCAGCGCCGCGCGCCGCCTGGAGCATGGCGCGCGCCTCGCCAAGATCGCGGGCGAACGGCTTTTCGCAGACGACGTGGCGACCGGCCGAAATCGCCTCCATCACCAGGGGGTAGTGGCTGAGCGGCGGCGTTGCGACGGTGACGAGCGTGATCGCGGGATCGGCCAGCGCCTCGGCCAGCCTGTCGGTGGCGAGCGGGACGCCGAGGGGGGCGGCCCGCTCGGCAGTGCGGGCGCGATCACGGCCGACGATGGCGCGCACTTCGAAGCCGGCCTCGCGCAGCGCGCGGACATGCGTGAAGAGACCGAAGCCGGTGCCCGCCACCGCCGCGCCGGGGCTTTGCGAAGTCATGCCGCCTCTCCCTACTACCCGCCCGTCGCGGTGGCCGCCATTACAGCCGGCCGATCGTGCATTGGTGGACGAGCATGCCGCCGTCCACAGTGATGATCTGGCCGGTGACATAGCGCGCTTCGCGCGACGCAAGGAAGCATGTCACATGCGCGATGTCGTCGGGCTCGCCGACGAACGGCACCAGGTTCTGCTCGGTGAAGCCGGCGATCGATGCCTTGTCGAGCTGCCCGACCACGGTGCGGGTCATGACGAGGCCCGGCGCCACCAGATTGCAGCGGACGTTCTGCTTCCCATAGGCGGTGGCGATGTTGAGCGTCAGGGCGTGCAGGCCGTTCTTGGATGCGCTGTAGGCCGTGCGGACACTGTCTCCCTTGAAGACCGCGCCAGTGCCCGTGTTGATGATCGAGCCATATCCGGCACGGATCATGTGCGGGATGCTGTGCTTGCACGCGAGCATCGGACCGCGCAGGTTGACGGCCATCGCCTCGTCCCAATGTTCGACGTCCATCCTGACGACGTCGAGATCTGCCTCTCTCTGCGCGGCGCCGACGAGGGCGGCGTTGTTGACCAGGATGTTGATCGTGCCGAAGGCTTCCACCGTGCGGCGGACCAGCTCAGCGACATCCTGTTCCTGGGAGTGATCGACCCTGACCGCCATAGCCTCGCCGCCCTGATCCCCGATCTCGCGAAGCGCGTCTTCGGCACCCGCGGCGTTCGAGCGATAGCCGATGACAACCCGCGCCCCGCCGCGCGCCAGCATCGCGGCGGTCGCACGGCCGATGTTGTCGGCGCCTCCCAGGACGATCGCCACCATATCGGCAAATCGTGACGACATACTTCGTTCTCCTTCGGATCGTGCGGCATCGGCTCAGGCGATGATGCGGTCTTCGGCTCCCAGGAAGCGGGCCGGCAGGGCGCCGGTGCGCTCGCCGTTCTCCTGAGCGAGAACGCCGTTCACAAATGTATAGCGAAAGCCGCCGACGGGGCGGCGGAAGCGCGCGCGGCCGCCCGGGATGTCGAACACCTTTATCTCCGTCTCCCAGTTCAGCGCGTCGAGATCGAACACCGCAATGTCGGCATGCGCCCCGACCTTGAGCACGCCCCGGTCGGCGAGCCCCAGTAGCTCGGCCTGTTCCAGGGTCATGCGCTTGACGGCGGTTTCGAGGGACAGATCGTGGCGATCACGCACATGGCGGGTGAGGACGAGCGTGGTGTCTCCGGCGCCGTCGAACATGCCGATGTGCGCGCCGGCGTCGCTGGCGCTGATGATGCTCACATCCGACGCGAGAAGCTCTCCGACTTCGGCGATGTTGGTGTTGGTGAACGGATAGACGAACTCCGCCTTGAGGTCGTTCTCCAGCGCCCAGTCGGCCAATATATCCGAGACGTGGCCGGGGCGCTCGTCGAGCACCGCCTGGAAATTCCCGCCCAGATATTTCTCGTTTTCCGGCTTCCCGACCGTGATGATGCGCGACAGGCCAAGCATGTCGCCGCTCGGGAAGCCGCCCTTCACCGCGTTCCAATCGGCCTTCGCGCGCGCGCGCCACTCGGGGTCAGCCAGGCGGCGCCGCTTTTCCTCGGGCGGCATGTCGGGCTGGACCACCTCGTTCCATGCCGGAACGAAGATGAAGACCATGCACTGGTGGAAGTTGATGAGCAGCTCGATCGAGCGCGGGGAGGCGAGGTAGCGGAAGTTTCCGCCGCTGGCGCGTATCTCCTTGCCCACCGCCACAAGTCGTGGCGCATAGTCGGGATCGTCCGGCCTCTGGAAGATGCCGTTGGAGATCACGGGAACCCCGCCGTGGCGAGCGGAGTACCCGCCCATCTCACGCACGTCGCGCTCCTGCTGGTCCAAGTCGCCGGTCTCGGGGATGAACTGAACAATGCCGCGACGCTCGGCGCTTACCGCGAACAGCGCCTCCCGTTCGGCCGTGTCGCTGTGGAAGCTCGGTACGAGGTCGCCGGCGGGGTTGCGATCAAAAAGCGACATCGACACGCCAAATGCGCCTGCCTCGATCGCTTCGGCGTAGGTAAGCGCGATCCGCGACGTTTCTTCAGGTGTCGAGGCTCGTTTCCAGGCTTCTTCGCCAACCTCGTAAAGCCGTAGCAGCGAATGGCTGACAAGCGACACGATGTTTACCCCGAACGCCCGCGATCGCATTTCCCGCGCATATTCGGGAAAGGTTTCCCAGGTCCAGGGTATCTCGGCTTCAAGAACCTCCCGCGGCAGGTCCTCGATATAGCTGAATATATGGGCCAGGCTCCCCACCTGCTCTTTGCGGATCGGCGCAAGGCCCAGGCTGCAGTTGCCGATCAGGATCGTGGTGACACCGTGCTGGATGATGGGATCGCAAGTGGGATCCCAGAATAGCGAGCCATCATAATGAGTATGCGTGTCGATGAAGCCGGGGCTGACATAGCATCCGGTGGCGTCGTGGACCTTGGCCTCACCCGGATCGAGATCGGGGCCGATTTCCACCACCCGTCCGCCCGAGATGCGAACATCCGCCCGGACCGCTCCGGCCCCGGTTCCATCGAGGACCAAGCCGCCACTGATGATGGCGGCGCCATCCGTTCCGATTGCCATGATCGAACTCCAGAGCCGTTCGAATGCCGTGACGCAGATGCTTAGCCGCTCCGTGCTGCATAGCCCACGTCTGACCGGACTATCGGCCTCAGGTTTTCGTTTGGCGGGGTTGGCGTTGCAGTTGCATATTGACTACGCTTCCCCAGCCCGCCATTCATTGGTGTCGCGGCAACGCCAATATTTCGCCCACAGCTGCTTGATCTCTTCAAGCGCCAGACGCTTTTCTAACAGGGCCATGTCCGTACCTTTCTGCAGATGCTAGAATCGGAATGACACCTCGATGCCGTAGGTCCGGGGATCGCCATAAGTGTTGGTGATCGTGCCAAGCGATTCGCAGAGCGACAGGCCGGAATTCGCATAGAGCTTGTTGGCGAGGTTCTTGCCGTAAAGCGCCACGCCGAACCTGGTGCCCATCACGTTTTCCCACGCTATGCGGCCATTGAAGAGGCCGACGCCGGGAATGCTGACACCGGCGGGGTGGTCGGGAATCGCCGATACCAGCGCCGGACTGAATCCCGCCTGCGTGCGAACCTGCGCGCCGGTCTGGAACAGCTTGTTGATGAAGAAGCTGCTCCGATAGGTGTAGCTGCCCGAAAGCGTGACCTTGCCGGTCTGGTCGTCGGCGATCGGAGTGAAGTTCACCGTCGCGTTGAACTGGTGCTTGGGCACGCCGGCGAATTTCCGGTCGGTATAATCGAAGAAGCCGCCGGTGCCGTTCGCAACGTCGAAATCGGTGTATTCGGCATGGACGTAGCTGTAGCCGAGATCGAACGAGAGCGCTGCGGCCGGCACGATCGTTAGCTCGGCCTCGCCGCCCCAAATCTCGGCCTTGGCGGCATTGATGGTCGAGGCAAAGATGCCGCCGGTGACCGGGCTGATCGACGTGATGTTGCGCTGGATCTTGTTGTACTTCTGGAAATAGGCGGCGAGATTGGAACGGATCTTGCAGCCACCGGGGTCGCTGTCCTTCTTGAGGCCCAGCTCGAAATCGGTGACTGACTCTGGCTCGAAGGGAATTCACTGGTCCTCGCAGCCGCCTCAACCCAGATGAATGGAAGGCTGTCTGTGAGGCCCGGCCTGCGATTCCGAACATTCGCTTATTCGCAACCACGAGCCGATTCCGGTCAGTTGCCTAGGCCCGGCCGAGCCGTCGTTCAACAGCTTGGTTGGTTCAGCTCAACGAAGGGCGGCTTTCCTGATTCTAGGGCTGACTCCGGACAGTCCACAACGTCGGCGCTTGCGGGCATCGACGATCAGGGAGTGGATGTCCGCTATCTTGTCTGCCGTAACGAGACCAGCCTGTCCAGATACGGCCAGGACCTTGCCATAGCAAAAGCGGCAATCCTTTCGTGAAGGATCGCCGCCAAGGTTTTAGACTTCGCTTTCAAAGATTGCTCATCCGAGAACGGACGCGAGCTTCTCACGCTCCCGCCGTTGAGGCTGCTTTCCTCCTTCCCACCGCCTCCACGTCCCTTCGTCCACTCGAATTGCTTCGGATGACCGAGGCGGACGCGCCCCAGCTGCTGATGGCCCACATGATGCTCAAGGACAGCCTCTATGCGCTGCTCCGAAATGAGGTGGATGCGACCGCCGAGCTGCTCGGACGCTATTCCTATCCCGATGTCGGTTGCGCTCGCCGGAGCGCGTTCATCGCCGAATTGCTCGACCTCCTTGAGGCCCGTGAGGACGAACTTCCCCACTTCGAGTTCTACATGCTTAAGGGTTTGCTCCAGATGGCCCGAAGCCTCGAACGGTTTCCCTACCTCGAGGACGAAGAGCCGAACCTCCTCATCGACGGGTTCGGCAGCTTCTTCCTCAACCGCCTCTGTCTGTTCAACAAGGCGCAACACATTCTCGATGATGAGAAGCAGGTCGAGACCTACCTCTCCAGTCTGGATCTGACCGATCGTGGCGCGCCGCTTCGGCATTTCCGGTTCGCGAACTCCAAGAGCGAATCCGGCATCCAGCTCTCTGACCCGGTTGCAGGCCTGCTCGGCAAGCTCTTCAGCTACGTCAGTCAGACATCGACCGACCAGATCACACTCGATCTGGAGCAGCTGACCCAATGGCGGTGTCCCGCGAGGGAACGCAGGGTCGGACGATCTGCGAAGGTCGACAGATGGGCCACCGAGCCCGCTTCGAGTCAATGCAACGTCCGGCCTTGTGAGACCCGATAC
>Ga0105238_10000520_pt1 | contig 40385 bp, 25 predicted proteins | sample KBSC34metaG_FD_81526 | JGI IMG/M metagenome (GOLD analysis project Ga0105238, IMG submission 81526) | Corn rhizosphere microbial communities from Kellogg Biological Station, Michigan, USA - KBS C3-4 metaG | ecosystem: Host-associated > Plants > Roots > Rhizosphere > Soil | place: Michigan, USA...
TTGCTCCTCTGATTCACGCTTTCCCTGCGACACCACGAACTCCTACGGTACGATCTACCAATGATGGTTCGGTCAGTGTAGCAGGACGGTCAAGTCGCAAGACTTTTTCAACGGGCTGCTAAGTAAGACACGATACGCTCCTCGTGCAGCCCAGTGAACTTCAGGAAATGCATAGTCATTCGCAATGCCAGCTTGAATGTTGACCAATGAAGAGCCTGACCGCTCGGCGACTTTCCAGCCAACTCATCCGTGTAGTGCGTGTGACTTGCGAGTATAAGTTCTGCGGATCGACCATAGGTTATTATCCGCCCTTCGTGGAGGTTCGCTATGCAGAAACACGCAGATGGTGGACTGCGGCCTGATTATGGGATTGATGCGCCTGGGGCTGTTCGCAATCTGTTGATTGGAGGATCTGTCGCGCTGCTCGTATGGGGTCTTGCTGTTGGCGGCATGTTGCCTTGGGCCGAATTGGTCCGTCCGCTGAGGCGGATGGGGGGCAGCTTGGCGATCTGCTGCCTGGGTATGGGTTGCTACATGATCTATTCGAGCAAGGTCAGCAAGCTTTATGAACGAGAGTGGTTGCTCGACCTGACCTCGTGGCGCGGCGATGAGACCGTGCTTGACGTGGGTTGCGGTCTGGGGCTGATGATGATCGGTGCCGCCAGGCGGCTTTCGAGCGCCGGAGTCTTTTTCAACTCGGGCTCGTTCATGATCGCATCCCGAAACCTCTCGACCGCACGGATTGCCAAGGCCTCGCGATCTTCAGCCCGCCGGCGCTGCTCATCAAGTGCGGTGTTTGCGCTACTCAGCTCACCATTCTTCAAGGCAAGTTCCGAGTTCGCCCGATCCAAATTGTTGTTCGCGGTCGCAAGGCGGTCATTCAGTGTTCCCATCACTACTAACCCTGCCGTCAGCCCACACGCGGCGAAGACGAGGATTCCGGCGATCGCGGCGACGAATTTCCGGCGGGCTTTCTCGGCGGTTGCTCGCTGATCTGCTTCAACCTGCGCGATTTCGGCTTTGCGCAAGCGCTCTTGGACGCCTGCCAGATAAGATGTCATCAATCGCGCAACCTCGCTCGCATTCCTGGGACGATCTTTGGCGATTTTTCGCAGACATGACCGTGCGATTTCGATCAATTCCAGCTTGGCGCCACAGGACGTGAGCCGATCGCGGGCGTCGTCAAGATCGGCCACGATGGCCTTCGTGACCAACTCTTGCGTTGATCGGCCCGTGTATGCAGGCCGGCCAGTCAGGATCTGACAGAGAATCGATCCCAGAGCGAAGACATCGGCCCGTTCATCGAGTTGGTCCAAATCACCGCGCGCCTGTTCGGGAGGCATGAAAGGAGGCGTCCCCAGCAGTGCGCCGTGCACCGTAAGATCGGAACCCTGATCGCTGCGTTTCGTTTGGATCATGCTCACTTGCGTTGAAGTCGGCCGCGAATCCTGTTGCCCGAGGACCTTTGCCAGACCCCAATCCACGATCTGAACTTCACCAAACGCGCCGACCATGACGTTGAGTGGCTTTAAATCGCGGTGGATCACGCCTTTCGAATGGGCATAAGCCATCGTCTCGCAGATTTGCTCGAAAATCTTGAGGAAGCGAGGTAGGTCCGTCGTTAGTGATTCTCGCTCGTCCAGCAACTCGGCTAGCGTGCGTCCTTTCACCAATCGCATCGCGAAGAACGGCCGTTGGTCGTTGAACTGGCCTAATTCATAAACAGGGACGATGCCGGGATGCTGAAGCTGGCCACCGATCTGTGCTTCTTCGACAAATCGGCTCAGTACAGCAGGATCATCCGCGAATCGCTCCAACAGGACTTTGATCGCCAGGTCTCGGTTCAGATCGGTATCGCGTCCTTTCAGGACTGCCCCCATGCCTCCACGTGCGATTTCACCGAGGATTTGATAGCGGCCAAAGCGACTGGGTGACGGCGAGTCGCTACGTTTTGAGTTGTCTTCGTCCGAGGCGGCTTGGCTGTTCGCATCGTCGCGAAGTCGAACGCGCGGGAGCGGTCCGATGGAACTCTCGATCGCGTTAAGGGCGCTTGGACCTTTCGTTTCCGGCCAGGGACCAGCCAGAATCGTCTCAGGAATGGATTTCGAGTCGCTGTCAGTGTTCTTGGCCATGGCCCGCCCCTGACGTAGTATCGATCACCGTCGGTGTGGCTATCTTAACGTCCGGGAGGGCGCGGTTACCATTTGCTGTACATCGATCGTGGTCGCTCAAATCCTTTCTGTTGCTCCCCTGGCAAGCGACCCATCGAAGCGACACGACGGGTTGCCAAATGGCGGTTTTTGACCGCTTGACCAAATCTCGTTCAGAGAACGAGACGCACGAACCGAGAAAATCGCCGGGTGCCAATTGGCTTTGCGATCAATTCGTACTATCCGATGATGCAGTGACCCATCGTCAATCGCCTTTTGCCAAAACAGTCCAGATTCGGTACGAACAATGCTTGATGCGCCATCGGCAGGAATCCAATTTCACACTTTCCTAGAATCTGAGGCGGCGATGAGCAATCAACCGAGTTACAGCCGAATTCTGGTGGCAGTTGATTTTTCTTCCTACACCGAATCGACCGTCAAGCACGCAGTGTGGCTGGCTCGCAAATGCGGGGCGAGCATCACGCTTGTAAACGTATTGCCGAATCTACGTCACCTTGTGGAGTCCGCCTCTTACCCGGGAAAGATCGATTTTCTGTATGGCGACGGATCGGTCTTTCTTCGTGAGGTCGAGCGAGAGTCGGCAGGAAAATTGCGGAAGCTGGTCGCCGAAATGCATGCGGATGATCTTCAGGTGGATTTCAAAACGATCGTGGGCCCGCCTTACGCCGAGGTCTCTCGCCTGGTCATGAAGGATGGTTACGATCTTGTGATCGCGGGTACTCGCGGGATGTCGGCCTGGAAGCAGTTCTTTTTGGGGAGTACATCACATCTGCTGATTCGTAATTGTCCGTCCTCCATTTGGATCGTCAGGGCGGAACAAGCGGAGCCACCCAAAGTGGTTCTGGCGGCAACCGACTTTTCTGATGTCAGTCGTCGTGCCGTACTGGAAGGCCTCAAGATCGCCCAACACGCCGGGGCTGAATTCCATTTAGTTCATGTGATCGATTCGACCGAACTTCCCGAGGCAACTTTCTTCAAGAATTCGTGGGCAAATTCCCTACGAACGAAGGTTGAAGAAGCCGCAGCTCTTCGCCTATCCGAGTTTTTCGATTCGCTCGGAACCGATTCGAAAAAGGTCCAAACGCATCTGATCAACGGTGCGCCTTGGCACGACATTGGCCAAATTGCCAATCAAGTCCATGCAGATCTCGTCGTGATCGGGACGGTCGGTCGTAGTGGAATCAGCGGAATGCTTTTAGGGAATACGGCGGAACGGCTGCTGAACACGTGCACTTGCAGCATTCTCACAGTCAAACCCGCGGACTTTGTTTCTCCCGTACTACCGCAGTTCACGTCGACAGATTCAATTCAGGACAACACCCCCCCTTGGTTTCAAGGGCCGATCACTTGAGACCTTGGCAAATGCTCCCCTGCTACACAACGTGACGGATGGAGACCGGAATGCTGAAGTGCCAAGTTGAGGAACAACAACATGCCGATGTCGATCAGAAAGATCCTGGTTCCAACCGATTTCAGCCCGGCAGCGAAGCAAGCGCTGAGCCATGCCTGTGATCTCGCCGAGAAATACGAAGCAGCATTACACATCTTACACGTGGTCTTAGAGCCCTTTCCTATTGCGGGGGCAGACGCCGCCCTGATTCGCCCCAACGAATCCGTTGCCCATCTGATCCAGAAGGCCGAATTGGATCTGGCGGCAAACACGAAAGACCTTCGTTTGGCGTCTGGATGTCGACCAGTCTGCTCTGTCGTTGTTGGCTATCCGATCGAAGAGATTCTGAAGTATGCCACGAACAGCCAGATTGACCTGATTGCCCTTGGTACTCATGGACATCGAGGACTCTCGCACCTGTTGCTGGGAAGTGTTGCGGAAAAGCTTGTGAGGATGGCCACATGCCCGGTCCTTACCGTTCACGCACCTGACTCAAGGTGACTCACCCTGGCCATCCGAGAATTTGACCGACACTTCATGTTGAGCTGCCGGCATCCAGGTCGTTCCTTACTCGGTCTTGCAGTCCCTGGTCTGACTACGATTGATGGATCGCTTCGTCGGACTTGAGTCGATGCGAATTGTGGTGTCGATGAGCATGAACAATCGCGATCACGTCAGGTCGAATCATGCGACAAATAAAGATTCCGCTTCTGAGGTCGGCATCGATCCGGCATGGCACGCGTTTTCCGTTGAAGAGGTCAGCGATCGCTTGCAATCCGACCTGGATTACGGCCTCACCCAGGCAGAGGCTGGTCGGAGGCTGGTGCGATATGGCCCCAATGCGTTAACGCGAGTACGCGAACGTTCAAACCTGGCCATCCTGGTTGCACAGTTCCGCGGCCTCATTGTGGCCTTGCTCGTCGGCGCCACGGTGATCGCATTTGCACTGGGTGAGAGCATCGAGGCGGTTTCCATTCTCGTCGTCATCGTGCTGAACGCCGGCATCGGTTTTTTTACGGAATGGAAGGCTCAGCAGGCATTGTCCGCACTCCAAAGACAGGCCGTGCACCTTGCCCACGTGATCCGAGAAGGTGTTGAAAAAGAAATCCCGGCGGTGGAACTGGTGCCAGGCGACCTTGTCGTACTAGTCACCGGCGCGTGCGTGCCTGCAGATGGGCGAATCTTTGAGGCGGTGCGTCTGCAAATCGAAGAGGCGGCGCTGACAGGCGAATCGTTGGCAGTGACCAAAACCTCAGAGCATCTTCAAGATCAAAACGCGACTCTTGGAGACCGCGTGAATCTGGCTTTCCTCGGAACGACGATCACGGACGGGCGTGGACGAATGCTGGTGACTGCGACTGGAGCCCGAACAGAGGTCGGTAAGATCGGAATACTGCTCGATGAAGCAATGGTCTGTGCCACCCCATTGGAACAGAAACTCGCTCGATTGGGTCAACTGCTGATCATCGTCGTCATCGTCCTCTGTGCGGTGATCGTCATTGCGGGTTTGATACGCGGCACTGCGGACTTCTGGCACATGTTGGAAATCGGCCTCTCTCTCGCGATCGCCGCCGTTCCCGAAGGGTTGCCCGCAGCGACCACGATGACACTGGCCCTGGGCATGCTGCGGATGGCTCGTAAACGATCGTTGGTGAGGCGTTTACCTGCCGTTGAGACACTGGGTTCTGTCACAGTCATTTGCAGCGATAAAACAGGGACGTTGACCAAGAACGAAATGACCGTTTGTATCTACACGCTCGACCGACGCCACATCGACGTCACAGGGATCGGTTACGAGCCTGTCGGGACATTTCTGGAAGGCGGCAATCCGGTGGAGGCTCGCAGTGACGAGAACCTCAGCATGGCACTTCGGATCGGAATGTTGTGTAACGACGCCAGAATTGAGCGTCGCGAGGGAAGCAACAACGTACTCGGCGATCCGACCGAGGCGGCGTTGATTGTCGTGGGGGAAAAAGCCGGGATGAAGCAAGACAGCCTCGTCGACGGCTTTCCGCGACTGAGTGAGGTGCCGTTTGATAGTGTCAGCAAACGTATGGTGACAATTCATCGTACGCCCGAGGGGCAAACCTTGGCATTTGTAAAGGGGGCGCCGGGGACGTTGATCGCGGCCAGTAGCGCGTGCCTCCGAACGACTGGCGTCACTCCACTGACGCTTGACGATCGCCGCTGTTGGGAAGAAGCCAATGTGCAACTGGCTGGCGCCGCACTTCGCGTTCTTGGGCTGGCGTATCGCGAACTGCCAAACAACTACCGTGAGGAAGATCTGACTCGGGAGTTGACCTTCGTTGGCCTGGTTGGCATGCGCGATCCACTAAGAGATGAAGCGAAGGCCGCCATCGAGACTTGCCGCAACGCTGGAATTCGGACGGTGATGATCACCGGAGATCAGCAGACAACCGCTGCCGAGATTGCGCGACAACTGGGGATCGATGCTGATCTCAACGGGCGACCATTGCGAACGGTTCACGGTCGCGAACTGGCAGATCTGGATGACGCAGGTTGGGCAAAGATTGTTGTTGATGCAGCCGTCTTCGCACGAGTGTCGCCTCAGCACAAACTGCAGATCGTCGAAGCGTTACAACGCCAAGGACACATCGTTGCCATGACCGGTGATGGCGTCAACGACGCCCCGGCATTGAAAAGAGCGGACATCGGGATCGCAATGGGAATCAAAGGCACCGAGGTAGCGAAAGAAAACGCCGACATGGTGATCACCGATGATAACTTTGCCAGCATCGTCGGTGCCGTCGAACAAGGCAGAATCATTTACGAAAACATCGTCAGGTTCCTCCATTACTTAATGTCCTGCAATTTCTCAGAGATCCTCACGATCTTCTTCGCGCTCATGATTGGCTGGCCATTGCCCTTATTCCCGCTCCAGATCCTGTGGCTCAACTTAGTCACTGACGTCTTCCCGGCTTTTGCTCTGGCACTGGAACCTTCGGCGGCGGATGCCATGCAACGGCCACCGCGAGGCCCGAAAGAGCCTTTACTCTCATTGCATTTCATCAGCTTGATCGTCTGGCAAGGGCTATTACTTACAGGGGTGACACTTCTTGCTTTTGCTGTTGGAATGGGATGGTACGGAACGGAAGCTCCAGGACTACGCCGAGCCATGACAATCGCGTTCATGACGCTGGCCCTGGCACAGGTCTTCCATGCGTTCAACGCGCGTTCTCCGAAGGGGTCGGCGTTGACACATCGCTCTTTGACAAACGGATGGCTTTGGGCTGCCGTTGTGGCCTGTCTGGTGCTGCAGGTCGTTGCGGTCTCTCAACCGCTTTTACAACGGATACTGCACACCAGTCCGCCTAGCTTGGCAGATTGGGGCGTGATCTCAGGCTGCTCGCTGCTTCCTGTCGCCGTCGTAGAAATGACAAAGTTGATTCAAAGGGCTATGGTCCGAGCCACGCAGAATCAATCCACCCAATTTGCGCTGGAACAGAGCGCAGTTTTTCACAAGCGTAACGACTCTCAGTCGGCGACACCCGGATTGCCATACCCGAAAAGCCCGAAAAGTGATGAGTGATGCCAAGGTGACACTCATGCACTCGGTTCTCCATCATCACTCCTCGGCGTAGTCGTCTTGGCCAGTCATTGGTAGATTCGTTGTGTTCATCACACGCTATCGAACGAGACGACTCTCAAGCGTAGGACGTCACCGTATGAATGGCATGCAGCACATCACTCGCCGCGAAGTCCTTCAACTGGTTGGAGCGACTGCGCTGGCGCCGCTGGGGCAGATCGCGCGGGTGCAGGCCGCAGAGCCGAGCGCTGGCACGCCACAGCGGCGGAAGCGTGTGGTTGTGGCGGGGGGCGGGATTGGTGGTCTGTGTTGCGCATTCGAATTGATGGAGCGAGGACATGACGTCACCGTGCTCGAGGCATCCGGCCGAACTGGCGGTCATGTCAAAACGATTCGTGATCCGCTGCCTGATGGTTTGTATGCCGATGTCGGAGCCGAGCATTTCACGAAGCCTGGCTATGATCAATACTGGAAATATGTTGAGAAGTTCCAACTTCCGTTCGTCGCGTATCCGCGGCGGTTGAACATGCTGCGGCGCATCGATGGCCAGTGGAGAACGGAAGAGCAACTGCAAGATCCGGCTGTCCTTCGCAGTTTTGGTTTCAACCAGCGCGAGATCGAGTACATCGTTCAGCATGGGTGGACCGAATTGCCGTTGTTGTACCTGGGACCGTACCTCGATGCGGTCACAGATGAGTATCAGCCGTTCGTCAAGGAACTCGTTGAGTACGACACCATGACAGCGAGCGAGCTATTGATCAAAGACGGTGCGACGGACGCGGCGTTGCGATTCAATGGTCTGCGGCGCGGTGATGGCAGTCCGACGGCGCGCAACAGCGAAGTCTCGGCCTTGTTCCGTATCTGGCAGACCGCGATCGTCAAACACCGGAAGCTGCCAGTCTTTAAACGCGAAGTGTTCAGACTGCGCGGTGGCAATCAGATCATGACGGACACGTTCGCGGCAAAGCTTGGCGACCGAGTGAGACTGGGCTGTCCCCTCACGGCGATCGAACACGGTGACACCGGCGTGACTGTGCAATTTACGGAGTTCGGTGATTCAAAAACTCTGGAAGCTGACTACCTGGTGAGCTGCATTCCGCCGGCGATTCTGCGCAAGATTCCCGTCACACCGGCATGGCCCGACTGGAAGCGGTTTTCGATTGAGAACGTGGTCTTCGGTTCGCAGGCTCGTGTGCTTTTGCAGTCACGGACACCGTTCTGGAAGGGCGATCCGGCGTTGCCGAGCATCAATCTGGAGACCGGTGAAGCGGCGATGTACATGGTCTACGAGACCGCTGACGAAGTTGCGACGCCGCGCCGTGTCCTGATGGGCAGCGGATCAGCCGACACAACGCCAGAGCAAGCCCTGGTCGCGTTCAGCAAGGTCTATCCCGGCAAATCGCATACGATCGAACAATGCCACGTCCACAATTGGGCAAAAGACCCGTGGGCCTTTGCCTGTGAACGCTATCCGTTCCCCCTCGGTCAATTGAACAAGTTCTGGCCGCACATCATGTCGCCGGTCGGTCGGATTCATTTCGCTGGCTGCTTCGCGGACAATTTGCCATGGGGAATGGATGCTGCGACACGCTCGGCCAATCGTGTCGCGGAAGCGATCCATGGACTGTAGTAGTGCGCGACCCCTTATGTTTTGTTACTACTGCATCTTCGGCCTCGCTGATAGCGACCTCGAGGCAGGCCCGGCTGCCCAAGCTGTGTCTTGGGGATAGTCAGAAGTGATAAGGAAGACACTGGTTGTCCGAAGACAGGGAGCCAGTGGCACCCGACCCGAATTTCTGGTGTGAACTTGCTGGACTGTCATGTCGGTGCACGGAAGAACAGATCTGGAGCAGTGTGCTGAATGGTGTGTGAAATATGCTCATCATGTGAGCGTTTGTTGCCAAATTGAGACATGACGATTTTGATTGACCTAGAGTGCATTCAGACCCTCGGACTGAAGGGACACTTGTGTCCTTCCGAGTCACCCTCTGTTTGAAAGCATTTCTATGAACTCGATTGGCTGGCTTGATCGACTCGCTGAAATCCTGTCGAAACCATCACGCAGAACGGCGTTGCGTTGTCGACGTATGCGACCGCAGAGCGCTCCTTCATTGATTGAGCTCCTCGAGATCCGAAAGTGTCCAGCGATTGTTACTCCAACTCTTGGCGGAGTTTCAGGAACCGGAACCTATTTCGAGAATTCGGCACCGATTTCGATCGCACCGACACTGACTTGCACAAATGTGATTGTCGGCGGCTTGGGAGGTGTTAACAACATTGCGAGTGCGACGGTCACGTTTACCAACTGGCAAGGAGAAGACCGCCTGAATTTCAATAATATCTTCGCACTGCAGCATTCGTTCGGCCAGGATTTAAGCGCGCATACTGCAATTCTTACAATCACAGGCAGTGATACGCCAGATCACTATCAAACGCTGCTCCGTTCGGTGATCTATTGGAACGTTAGCGATGCTCCAAACGTTTCGGCCCGAGTCGCCACGTTCACTGTCACGAGCGACCCGTTGGCCGGCAGTGGCACGACGTTGGACAGCAACTCAGTGACGCGCAGCATCGCGGTCTCGGCGACTAACGATGCACCGTTATTACGAACCTGGAAACGACCCCGTTGAACTATAAAGCAATCGATCCGGCGTTCACGCCGCTCGCCGTTTCGTCCAACCTGCTGGTGACCGATCCCGACAGCAACAACTTGTCCAAAATGACGATTCAAATCACGAGTGGATACGAGAACAATGCCGGCGGGCATGACCTGTTGTCGTTCACCAATCAAAACGGGATCACTGGTTCGTTCGATGCCACGACGGGGACGTTGACGCTGTCGGGAAATGGTTATGTCGGCAATTACCGGACGGCGTTGCGATCGGTCAGCTTCAGTACATCGGGCTCCTCCAGCAGCAGTGCTCAACGCACCCTTACGATGATTGCGACTGATGACTTCAGCCTCACCAAAGCCGCAAGCGCCCCGGTCATGCGCAATGTCTCTGTGATGACCACGAACAATCCACCGGCGATCACAGGAATACCCGCTTCGGGTCTGTCCTATGTCCGTGGGGCCAGTGCGGTCATTGTCGCACCGACCGTCGTCGCGCTCGATGCCGATAGCCCGAACCTGGCAGGGGCGGCAATCCAGGTGATACAAAACTATCAAAGCGGACAAGATTGGCTGGCGTTTCAGGCTGCCTTTGGGGTCACCGGGAGCTTCAATCAAACGACCGGAAAGTTGATCTCTCTGGCACCACGTCGCTGGCCAATTACCAGACCCTCTTGCGTTCCGTCACGTTCAACACCGTCAGCGCTTCAGCCAGCAATCTGCCACGGGTTCTCAGTTTCACCGTGAATGACGGACTGCTGGATAGCAGCCCTGTGTCACGCACGATTACGCTGACCTGATTTGATCTCGATTCAAGAATTGCGAGCTGATATTGCTCTTGTTTCTCCGCAACCAGGGACCGGCTACAAAAAGTAGACCTGTCCCATTCTTTTTTTGTATGGCTAAACTCGTCCGAGCCTTGGCAATCGCAATCGACGGTTGTGTAAATCATGTCGAATTACTTCAATAATTGACCACTGACGCGAGGTCGTTTGTATCCTTTCCGGCGGCATTGCGAGGTTACCAAATGAAGTCATTTCGGCTGGATCCCGATTCGGTTAAGGACGTGCTAAAGGGATGGCCCCTGATGCTCATTTTGATCATCGCCGGTTCACTCTTGGCATGGCTGTCGGTGAGGTACGAGTGGGTCCGTATTTTCGTGCCGTTGGTGTTCGGCGTTGCGATCGGCCCAACGATTGGCAGTCAACTTCGTCAAAAGTATCCGACCGCAACTGGTTTGTGGCTCTTAACAATTGGGATGACAACCTGCCTCATTGGAGTTCTCGCCAGAATGGCATTTCCATCTTGGCAAGGGACCGGATTCGATCTGAGCTGGTTGGGCATCACATTCTGTTCGATCCTCGCCTTTGTCATCATCAATGCAGGAAACAAAGACGTTGTACGCTAACTCGAATGAAATCCAGGCGTCCCAGCAGATTCGTCTGCTGTTTCACTCTGTTGCCGGGTGACCTTTCGGGCATCTCGGTCTCATCGACTGAAATGGGACTTGATCGGACGAGCGTCCTTGTCTCACCTCACGAGTATCGTGTGGCAGCGAAGAAGACGTAACCCCTTCATCTCTTGAGGGCTTGATCGTACAATGTTGAGACTTCACGACTCTTCCTTCCTGAAGGTTCATCATGTTGCGTGTGACGATTGGTGCGGGCGCTATTCTATTGCTGGTTGTTGGATCGATATTGCCGGTCAGGGGCGATGCTCTGCCAGAGGTCAAGCAGCACTTGTTGGAGGACATCAAATACCTCGCGTCTGACGAAATGGAAGGACGTGGTGTCGGGACCAAAGGGCTGACCACGGCGGCGGGATTCATCAAAACGGAATTTGGTAAGGCCGGACTGGCGATCGACCGAGTGGACGGCGATGCCTTTCAGAAATTTGATCTGGTCACCGGTTCCAAATTGCTCGAACCAAATTCGCTGGAGCTCACTGGTCCTGATGGCCAGGTGATCATGTTAAAGATCGGCACTGATGTCGAAGTCTGTTCGTTTGGTGGCAGTCGAATGTTCGACGGACAGGTTGTGTTTTGTGGATATGGCATTGATACGAATGAAGGCCCCACGACAGCGGGCACCAAACTCGCCGATGCAGTGAAAGCCGCCACCGGTCACAAAGATCCACACGCCGATGCGAATTCGGTGAGCTACAACGATTTTTCGGATATCGATGTCGAAGGCAAAGTCGTCATCGTGATGCGTCGCAATCCGCGGCAGTCCGATCCAAAGAGTCCGCTCGGGGCCGAGCATGGGACGTCGCGCTTCGCTGATTTGCGAACGAAGATGAAACTGATTGCCGCGTACAAGGCCGCGGCAGTCCTGTTCGTGAATGATCCTTATGCGATCCGCAAGGCCGCATCGACTCGTAAAGAGTCGGTAGGCAAGGCCAATGAAGCGGTGTTCAAGGCGGCCAATGACTTCTTGAGTGCAGACAGCAGTGACGCCGATAAAGTCTCAACGGCCAGGACCAAACTGTCCGAGACAGTGAACCAGTCCAAGTCATTGCAACAAACTGCGGAAACAGCGAACGACGACAAACTCATGGCGTTCGGATACGCAGGAAATGGCGACACCGCGACGCCGCCAGCGTTTCATATTCCGATCGCGACTTGCAACAAAATGCTGGCATCAATCAAAACAGATCTGACGCAGCTTGAGTCTGAAATCGATGCCGATTTGAAACCGAAATCGCGGATCATCACTGGCTGGAGGGCTAAGGGCGGAACCTCGATCGAGAAGGTTCGGGCTGACGTGTCGAACGTCATTGCTGTCATTGATGGCGAAGGACCCTTGGCCGACGAAACTGTTGTCGTGGGAGCTCATTACGATCACGTCGGGCGCGGCGGCGAGAATTCACTGGCCCCCGGTTCAAACGAAGTCCATAACGGAGCGGACGACAATGCGTCGGGAACTGTGACGTTGCTGGAGCTCGCTCGGCGATTTAGTGAGAAGGCACATGTCAAGAAGCCGGCTCGGCGAATCGTGTTCATCGCGTTCACGGGTGAAGAATTGGGCCTGTTGGGTTCAGCCCGCTACTGCAAGAATCCCGTTTACCCGCTCGAGAACACCATTGCGATGCTGAACATGGACATGGTTGGACGCTTGAAGGACGATAAGCTGCTTGTGTACGGGACAGGTACCAGTCCGCGATGGGAACCCGAACTGAACAAAATGAATTCTGACTTGGGTTTCAAACTGATTTTCAAGCCGGAAGGCTTTGGCCCCAGTGATCACTCGTCGTTCTACGCGAAGAAGATTCCCGTGCTGCATTTCTTTACAGGCGAGCATCCTGACTACCACAAACCGACCGACGATTGGGAAAAGATCAACATTGATGGGATGGCGCGGGTCGCTGATTTGATGGAACGGATGATTGCCGATACCGTTGATCAAGCCGAACGGCCGCAGTATGTCGAAGTGAAGAACCAGCCCGGTCCTGCGCGAGGTGGAAATCGACCCTATGTGGGAACGATTCCCGAATTCTCGAACGAAGATCCGGGGTATTCAATCAGTGGGGTGACCGCAGACGGTCCCGCCGAAAAAGCAGGACTGAAAGGCGGCGATCGAATTGTCAAGGTGGGGCCGCACGACATCACGAATCTGTCCGACTTCGACGCGGCTCTGCGCAAGTTTGCCGGAGGGGACGAAGTGGATTTCGTCGCGATTCGTGACAAGAAAGAGATCAAGTTCAAAGTGACGTTGGGACAGCCTCGATAATCGTTTTGACAAGGCGGCCATACGATGCGCAGTGCTCTCATTCACACAGCAACCTGTCTCGCTGTGACATCATCGATACTGGGATGCGGCGGTTCGAAGCCGAATGCACCGACACAGACCGTGACGGCGCCGGTTGTGACGGTACGACCGACATCTCCACAGCCTCAGTCGTCCAATTCCGCTCCCTCAACCGCATCGACGCAGACACCCAAGCCGAGAACGAATACCAACGACCGCAAGCTTTCGATTCCACCCAATACGGATCCGCGAACCATTTTCGCAGTGAGCAGCATTAGTGAGAAGATGGACGTGGCACGTACCAGCCGTCACTTGCCGAGTGACGAATTTCAAGTGGCCATGGCGGACACTCGGTCGGATTCCTCGCGATTCCTGATCGATTCGGTCAAGTCGTCGTCGAATCCCTCACTGCTTCAACTTGGAGGCGGTCAACCTCGACAGGGGCTGCAGGTGTCTCAGGGGTTCACCGTTGTGAAGGAAGCGGGTTATAGCCCTGAAGGGCTTCCGTTCCGCATCGTCTGCACCCGAACTGGTACAACGCTGGCGTTAGTTCCAGCGGGTCCTGCGACAGTCGGAACAGACAACGGACCAGAAGACTGTAAGCCGGCGTTTACCGTGAGTATCGATACCTTTTATATGGAGATCCTGGAAACGACGGTGAAGGGCTACGAGGATTTCCGTTCGGACATGCGCGCGAAAAAGAAGACGATTCCGCCCGCTCCATCGAATCCCTCGTCACATCCGAATAGCCCAGCGCTGGGTGTGTTATGGGCGAATGCCAGAGACTATGCCAAGTGGGCCGGCATGGAGTTGCCGACGGAATCCGAATTTGAAAAAGGAGCGCGAGGTCCGAACGGGCTGCGAACTCCGTGGGGCGACGGCCGCGCTTTGTGGTCGAACCGAACGATGACAACAACAGGCGCCTATCCGACCGACTTAAGTCCTTATGGAATTCTGGATCTGGCGGGAAATGCCAAGGAATGGTGCACCGACTTGTATTCGCCGACCGGTCACGCTGATGCGGTGGCCCAGGCTGCCAAGGAGCCGTTGCATAACTGGGCCGGGCCGAAGAAAGTCAAAGAGATGAACTTGCGCGTTGTCAAAGGCAACGGACCGGAATGGAATTCGTGGTATCGCGAAGGCAAGGACATGGGTAAGGCTCACCTGGATGTCGGCTTTCGCTGTGTCTTGCGAGTTCCGCACGAATCGAAGCCGAAGTAGGATTGTCGAACTGCAGGTGGAATAGGTCCGCGAGTTCCCTTTTTGAGCCCCCTCTGTAGCGCTCAGTTAGCCGGCAAGTTCCAAATCGGTATAGATCGCTTCGTTCAAGGATCTGGTTCTTCGGCTATGCTGGCCTTCGCCGGGTCGGCCGTTGAAGTAATACGCCACGACCAGCCGATTGTCGGGATCACACCAGCCTTGCGAAGACTGCGCACCGCCGTGACCGAATGTTCGCGGCGAGCAATAGCGTCCGTATCCGTAGGGAACTGTGTCGGCTCCATAGAGGTTCGAATCGACGATCACTCCTAGACCAAAATCGACGGCGTGTGCCAACGTCAGGTCGTAGCAACCAACGCGATGGCGAGCCGTCAGGGCCGCGACGGTTTGAGGAGTGACGATGCGCCTGCCATTCGCAACGCCTTCGTTGAGCAACATTTCGTAGAACAGGCCAAGTTCGCGAATCGGTCCACGCGTGTTCGAGCCTGGTGACGGCATGGCGCAGCGTTCCGCCGAATTCCAATCCAGCGGCTGTAACTCGCCTTGCGCGCGAGCATAGATCCGGCCGATTCGCGGCAGATAGAGGTTGTACTGATCTGCTGACAGTTCCGCCCAGGTATCAATCATTTCGATTGGCTCAAACAGTTGCTGTCGGATCGACGTGGCGTAAGGACGCGCGGTCAGACGAGCGATCAATTCACCCAGGATGAACCAACTCGACGAGGTGTGATAGCCTGCCGTTCTGCCGACGACCCAATCGGTTTCAATAGCGGCATCGCAGATGCGTTGAATCGACTCGCTCCAGGCAACATCAGGCCAGCCCGTTTCAACAGTGCGGATGCCCCCGGTGTGGATCAGCAGGTGCCGAATCGTGATTTGATCTTTTCCTCCTGAGATAAATTCTGGAATGAATCTGGCCACCTGGTCGTCCAGGCTGAACAGGCCGCGTTCCCACAACTGCAGCAGGGTGACGGCCGTCAAAGGTTTTCCAGCCGACAACCAGAGGTTGATTGTGTGGGCCGTCATTGGATGCCCTGGTGACGACAATCCTATCCCGCAATCGGTTAGCACCTGCCCGGCCTTTGAGATGTACAACTGACAGCCAGTATGCAGTTGACGCTCAATCCCTGCTTGAATCACCGCATACGTCTGAGGAAACCGTGTCGCGAAATCGTCGTCTCTCATGAATCACTTTCGATGGACCAGACCGTTTCCGTCTTGCCGGGGACTCTCATATCAGGTTGCTGAATATTTAAAGTCGCGACGCGACCGCATGAAACGGATGAAGAGTTCGGAATACCTCATCAGTCCAGCAACTGTTTTGCGTGCTGTGCGATTGCTGGTGTTTTCGATTCGCGCAGTCGCTTCCGTTGATTCGGTCCAAGATCTGATTTACTGATTTCGCCACCGGCAATCGCATCCAACAGAGAGACACAGCGCGCATCGGTGCGCACCATCGCGTCTAACGCCAAACCTCGATTCTCCGCGTTCAAGTGACGATGAGCGGACAAAAGGAGCTTTGAAATCTCGGGAGCATCGATATCGCTCAATCCACTGACGGCCCCCATCTGCAATTCGTCATGGATTCCTTTGGCCAGGTATTTCGCCAGGTGCTCTCGATTCTTCGGAGCGGTGGCGAAGGGAATGATTCTCAGCGCGTCGTACCGCGTCCCTGTGCGGACTTGTTCATCGTCGGCCATCCGCGACGCCAGCGCGACGGTCATGGTGAATCGTTCGTGCAAATCGGGATGGTCTCGCAGAATCTCATTCAGTCGCGACTGTGGCCAGATTCCTTGCAGGCTGAGTCCATTGATCACGCCTCCGCCGAGCACAACGGCCTGCCAGTCGTGCAGTTTGTGATTTCGTTTCGGCAGAGACACGTCGAGAAGCCCTCGCAATTGCTTCGCGTCGTCTCGTCGGCCACAGGCGATCGAGACGCGCCAGATCCATGGAATCCGTCGATATTCTTCATCAATGTTATTCGGCATGTCGGCTGTCATCGCTGCGACAAGTTCGGCGGCCTTAGTGGGATGGTCGGCGATCAATTTTTCTCTGGCTTGATCCGATCGCTTGTCATCCAGGATTTGACGAGCCACCACTGAGAGATCTGTGGAAGCTTCGGGAACTTCCGGTGTTGCGAGTGCGAAGGCCTGCCCCGCCGGAATAAGGTGCAGCGCACGCAGGTCGACAAGAGCACCTCGTAGCGCCGGTTCATCGGGTCGCAAGACAACCTGATGCTTGCCGGTCTCCAGTGAGAATTCGCCCAATTTGACGACGGCGTATTTGTCCCAGCCGCCCGTCGACCCAATCTGTCCCGCCAGCGATTGACGACCGATGTCCACTCGAAATCGGTTACCGGCGGAATCGGGGGCACAGGCGTAATCCATGTAGACGTCGAACTTTTGGGAGGCCGAAAGTTCGATCGACCATACGACATGATCCTGCACCCCGTGCCAATAGCCGATATTGCCAAACGGCGGTTCATAGATGATTTGATCACCAAAAATCGCGGCGGCGGATGCGGCCAGATTCAAACGGCCGTCCGCCGGTTTGAGTAGTGCCGGCGAGTTGCCCTGGATCTGCTTGGGTGTCGCCGGCGTTGACGATAAAAAGGCCAGCACGTCGGCAACGGCCTGTACCGAAAGATCTTTTTCCAGTCCTTCCGGCATCAGCGATTTTCCTGAAGCGCGCAATTCGTCGATTTCATCCCGCAACAGTGGAATGCGTTTTCCTTCTGCTGCAAGTAACGTCACGCTGGCCGACGTTTCGCTTGTCATGATTCCCGTCCTGATCAGTCCCTGTTTCGTTTCGGCGACGTACGACACGTAACGCGAATCGACGTTTCGATTGGGGTCAAGGATTTCTTGCAGGAGGAACGCGGGCGTCTTGTTGGCGACCATCGCGAGGTTGGGGCCGACCTGGTGTCCGACGTCACCCAACTTGTGACACTGCGAGCAAGTCTTTGTGAAAATCGCGCGACCTCGTTCCAGATCTCCGGTTTGCTCCAATGCGTCACGATATTGTTCAATCACTTGCTGCCGATCGGCGTTGAAGTTTGCTGCCAGCAGTTTCCGAGCTCGATCTGCGATGGCTCGTTCGGGATGGCCGATCAATTCTTGTCGCTGAGCGGCCGTCAACGCGTTCGTTGGAATGGAACCCGATTCGAATTCCGTAAACAGCGATTGCATCCAGGCGTCGCGGCTCAATAGCGCATCGATCACGCGAGACTGAACGGACGGAGACAGACTGGCGAATTGTGCTGCCAGAATAGCGGGAACTCGATCGCTTGCGATCCGTTCCAGTCCTTCCACTGCGGCAGTCTGAACGGCTGGAGAAAACTGCGACGACAACAATCGGCCCAGACGTTCGACATCACCCGCGCGTTCGCCTTCGTCACGTCCCAATAGTTGAATTGTCGCGAGGCGAATCGATTCGTCGGTACGCGCATCGACGGACAGTGCCCGGGCAACAACCTCCATGCGAGAAAGCGCATCTGCCACGACAGGATCGAGGGGTGCCGATTGGCCGCGGCTATTGAGCGAATCCGTCAACTGGGCGACCGCCTGAAACTGCCACGCTTCGCGTTTCCGATCACCGACGGGAATGATCTTTTCGAGGGCCAGTTTGATGGCAGCATTGTCGCCCAGTCCGACAGCGGTACTTAGAAGCGGTGGCAGCAACGATGCCGGCGGCTCGCGCCCGGCAAGCTCGGAAAACAGGCCAGAGGTAAACGATTGCAGATTGCGGGTGTTCACACTGCTGTAAACGGCGGCCACAATATAAGAATCATTCGCGTCTGCAAGTGCCATCGTGGCCAGCGTCTTACCGGTTTGTTCCGTCGTCCAATGTCCCAGCATGCAGGCCGCGTTCAAGCGGACCATCGGATCTTGATCGCGACTCGCCTTAATCAAATCCGCCAGCAAATCGACTTGAGGGAAGGTGATTTTTGTCAGGCGGACACCATATTCTCTGATGCCAGGATCAGAGTCTGATATGGCGCGACGAATATCTTCGAACGTCAGCGCATTTCGGGCGGCCAGCCAGCGATAACGAATCATCCGTCGTGTGGCGTTGTCGGAGGAATCTTCGGGTAAGCGAACCGGATTGGGATCTGCACCGGCGAAATCCAATCGTTTCGATTGCAGTGCCAACCGATCCAGCACCTGTTCGCGATAGGCGGGATTCTGGATCAGGTCGGCGAATGTTTCGGCAGCGATCGGTCGACCTCGCCGAATGCTCGCGTGACGAGTTGGAACAGGAGGAGACAGATCAGACGGCTTTCGCACGCGGTAAATGCGTCCCATTCCACTGCCGGCACGCACATCAAGGGGGGCCAGTTCGTGAGGCGGAATCCAGCGTGGGTCTTCGATGATGAATCGGTACATATCGACAACCCACAGGTTCCCATCGGGGCCTGTGACGGCTTGAACCGGTCGAAACCAGCCGTCTGCCGATCGCAGAATCTCGGTCTGCGATTCGTTCGATGCACGGTCGACGACGAACGACGTTCCACTTCGTTTGGAGATCATCCGGTGAACCAGTAGATTCACGGGTTCGCAGACGAATAGATTTCCTGCGTAGTCGTCGCCCAGCCGCGAATCTCGGTAGACGCCGATTCCACAGGCGGCGGTGACACTGCCAGGGGCGCCGCTGAGCTGAAATCTTTGAGCATCGGCGCGGGCGGGATAGAGACGCCGAGTTTCGTCAGTGCGCGCCATATCGATGCGGCTGGTCGGCGACGCGATGAACGGATTGCGTTTTAGATCGTGTTCGGCCAGCGGGTAGTGATAGCCAAGGTTTGAGTTGTCACAACCAAACCAGTGGCCAAACTCATCGCAAACTCGACCTTGCTGAGTTCGACCCGTTGCCGCCTCAAATTCTCCGGTGTCCGGTTTCATCCGAAAATCACGATCGCCCAGTTCGAATACTTCGTCTTTGAAATTGGTAATGGTTCCACCGAACAGGCCGCACGAACCATGTATCCAACCATCGGTGCCGTAACACAGGCTGTTGACGCGCGCCTGGTGGTTCGATGTGCCGAACCCGCTGAACAGCTTTTTGACCACATCCGCTCGATCGTCTCCGTTAGTATCTTCGGCATACAGGATGTCCGGGGCAGCGCAGATCAGGACGCCATCTCGCCAGACAGTCACGCCGGTTGGAAAGGGAATTCCATCCAGGAAGATGGTCGACGTTTCAAACTGGCCATCTCCGTCACGATCGCGGACCAACCGGATTCGTCCCGATGACACACGCGCCGAGGTGTCTCCTTCGGCAGGTTGTGAGGCGCCGGTCGGATAGTCATTCATTTCCGCGACCCACAGACTGCCATCCATGCCAAAATCGATGGCGACAGGATCCGAGATCAACGGCTCGGACAGAACCAAGTCGACTTGCAGATTGGGAGTTGTCTGCAAGGCCGCGAGCGACTGATGGGGTGATTTCGGCAGCGAACCCTGGGTTTTCTTCGGATCGAAGGGGGGAGTCAACGTTTGATCAAGCTGTTGATGGACGGCATTGATGATTTGGTCTTCGAGTCCCTCTTTAAGAGGGCCGGGACGATCGTAGTAAAGCATCGCGCCGCTGGCCTCGTAGCCGCCTTCCTTCAGTACGCGTTCGGACGGGATATAGCATGGTGCGTCATTGGCATAGGCTGTGACCCATAGACGACGCCCATCCAGTTCTCGTTTCAATCGCAGGGAATAGTCAACGACGACCTCGCCAGGTAAAAAGACCATGCCGAGCGAATCGCCAAAGACCCATGATGCGATCGGGTAATCCAACTTTGTCTGCAGCGGTTCACTTCGATCCAAACGCGCCAACTGTACCTGGGCGTGATAGCCTTCAGCGTCGGTCTTTCTGGCACGTTCCTCCCATTGAACTCGCGTGGGCGGGTCGGCGAAATCGAGCGAGATCGATTGCCACTTCGTGGTGATCGTCCCTTTGACCGGTACAAGGAACCCTGAGATCATCCGTTTCACTTCGGCGGCAATTTCGGCCCCCTGCTGCAGGGCCAGGTCACTCTTGTCTCCTACGACGCCTGTTGACGGATTCTGATCAGCACCGCAGCCGATCGACACGAGCGCGACGGCACTGGGATATTCTCGCTGGATGACATCCTGAGCATAGCCTGCCCAGTCACCGCCGATTTTGTTTTCAGACAAAGTGACACAATGGCACGCATAATTCACGTAGATTGCACGGATCTGACCGAGTGGGCTTTTGACGACGAGCAGTGGCAAATCATGGTCAACAGGCCCGCCCTTTGTCCGGCGGTTGATGGCGAACGAGGTGCGACCGATTCCCCAGAACAATTGAGATGACTGGCGATCCTTGATCGCGGCGGCGGCCACTTGTTCCAGCTTGTCTGTCAGTTCGGTCGTATAGCGATCGATCCGCTGCTGATGTTCTTCAGGAATCGGTCCTGAGAACAGAGTGGGTGCCACGCCATGCAACATCGGGGCGGTGTGAGTGTGTGAGGCAGCAATCGACAGTCGCTCGGCCTTAAGCCCATGTTTCTCGGCCAGCCGACGCGCGACCTCGTTCCTCATCGAGACTGGAATTCCCAGATTGTCGACAGTGATCAAGACCACAGGGCCATTGGTCCCGTCGGAGATCGCCAAGGCTTTCGCCCAAATCGGTAGTCGAACACCTTCCGATTCCGTTCGCCGGAATCCAAAACCTGAAAGTCGAATTGGGTAGTCCGGAGTAATATCGACCTGGGCGACACCGACGGAATACAGCATTCGAGCATCTTCTGCACGGGCGGGCACTGCGGCGGACAGAACTCCAATGAACACCAGTACGCACCAGCGCACAATGATGATCGCAGAATCAATTACTCGTACAGCCTGACGATTCATGTTCAAACTCCCTCGTCGTGGTCCCGCAGCAAATTGTCCGCATGATAACGGACTGATGGTCCGAGAGAGAGTGATCTATGATGTACGCGTGCCGACGGCGCGATCTGCGCCAATTGTGTGGGGCAGATTGCCGTTCCTGCATCAGAGATCCGGTTGAGTCATTTTTGGGTGAGGGGTGGCACCGACTGCCACAATGGTTCCACAATAGTTAGAGTGGAGAAATCTTGTGGAGAGATCCGCCGGCGTGAGTCTACCTCACTAGAAATGTATCACCGATTGTGGCCGAAACAGGAATTCGACCCTGGTTTGCTTCACCCTGTCTGCGACGATGGTTGCTGACCATGATCGTACTGTGGGTCGGGAATGGCATAAGTCGCGGCGAAGACAAATCCGCCCTGCGGATGAAAGTTGCAGAGCTGATTCAGAAGCTTGATGCGGCGACGTTGGCAGAACGCAGCCAGGCAGAACATGCTCTTGTCGAGTTGGGGCCTGTAATACTGCCGTTATTGCCAGCTCCAGAATTGATTGAGACTCCGTCGGCTCGTGAGACAATAAAACGGTTGCGACCGGTAATGGAACGCCGTGCGGCGCGGGAATCGTCGGCACCTTCGCATGTCTCATTGAGTGGTGAACTAAGTTTGGGGGACATCGCCAAAGAGATCCGGCGGCAGACGGGAAACACCGTAATTGTCTCGGATCACGCAGGCATTACGGAATCAAAACTGAGCGTCGACTGGACCCGGACATTGTTCTGGGAAGTCCTGGACGACTGCTGCAAACGGGCGGACATTCAGTGGCAGTTTGTACCGGGGACGGACATCATCCAATTGGTTCCTCAGTCAGAGAAAGTGTCGCCGGAAATCGCTGTCAATCGAACCGGGCCATTCCGACTGGCGATCACCAATGTCGAAATTCGTCCGGTGGTGGGCGAAGAACCTCAGCGAATCGTCCGAGTCAGCGGTCATCTGTCGATCGAGCCGCGACTGCGGCCTTTGTTCCTGACCATGGCTGCGGCGCAGGTACGAGCGACGTCAGACCAAGAAGTGGCGCTGCCTCCGTGGAGTCCCGAAGCGAAATACGAGTTTCCAGTAGCGGATAGCGGACGCGATGCGCCCGTACGCTGGGACTTTAGATTGCCGCCCGAGTTCATCATCAAAACGATTTCGATTCAAGGAAAACTTGGTTGTCAGGTCGCTGCCGCGACAGAACGGGTTGTGTTTGATCAGACGTCGCAGACACGTGGTACCGTTCGACGGCGCGGCGGTGTCAGTGTCCGGTTGAGACACTTAAACATCGAACCCGTCGAGAGCGATCTGCTGAACGAAGAAATCGGAATCGTGGTGAGTTACGATCACGGTGGCCCAGCCTTCGAATCACACCGTTCCTGGATTTTTCACAATGCGGTTTACCTGGAAACGAAGGACGGGAAGCGAACCAGTTACACCGATTTTGAAACGACACAACAGGCCGATGGTGCCATCGCTGTCGATTACCGATGGCAAACGGTCGCCGCCCCAGCGACGCAATACTTGTTTGTCTACGAGGCGCCAACGTTGATCATCGACGTGCCGATCGAGATTGATCTGAGTGGCATTCCGATCGAGAAATAGAACCGTCCAGGTAATCGGATGCTGCGACGCTCGTCAGATTTTGAAGAACAGGGCCGACGTCACACCTTGGGCGGTTCTTCACTCGGCGCCGCAAGGGCCTTGTCGAGTTCCGTCAGCAGCAGATCGAGCCGAAATGGCTTGTAGAGCGCGAGTTTGAAGCCCATCTGGCGGGCCTTTACCATTCGATGCGCCCCGTCGTAGCCGTATCCCTTCATCAGCACGACGGGAATATACGAATGGATCGCGCGGATCTTTTCGAGAGCCTCAATGACGTGAATATCCGTCATTTCGGCATCGTACAAAACGACATCGTAATGGAAGCTGCGAATCATCAACAATGCTTCTTCGCCGTTGTGGGCCGTTTCCACTTCGCAACCGAATCGTGACAATAGTTCCAGTCCCGTGGCGCGGACGGATTCGTCGCCGTCGGCCATCAGGATGCGTTTACCCTTCAGTTTTGAGGTTGTCGGCGTAGCCGGGGCGAGCGGAGACGCGGCTTGCGGTGCGACCTTTTCACCGATTCCGTTGATCAACTGACGAATCGTACGTGTTTGTTTCAGCATTCGCTGCAGTCGTTCGGTGGCCTGCGGATCGAAGCCGACGAATTTATTCTGCAACCATGCAATATCGTTCAGAATGTCATTCACGGGCCGAGCGGCTTCACGCAGGAGCACTGTCGAGCTCTCCGAGGCGACTGTGGCGCGTTCGAAGACGAGTAATTCGAGCGTATTCAAGGCGGTCGCCAGATCGCGGCAGAACAATTCCAGGAACTGCTGGTCTTCTTCCGAGAATGCGTTTGGTTGAGTGCTTTCGACATTGAACGTACCCAACACGCGCTCGTGCCGCTTGATGGGGACGGTCAATGAACTACTGGCGCCGGCCACTCCCATCAGGTACAAGCGGTCGTTCGACGTGTCGCGACACAGATAGCTGTTGCCCGTCGCAGCGACATAACCGGTGACACCGTTGCCCGTCGGCTCGGCGAGCAATTCACGCTCGGCCGCTTCCGGCATCATGCCGACGTTCAGCAGTGGTTCCAGTCGATTCGTGCGTTCGTTCAACAAACGGACTTCGATCGTTTCGAACTTCAGCACGTCTTTCGTATACAGAATAATTTTTTCGCGTAGCAGTACTTTTCGGGCGTCAACCGACATTGTCAGCAGATCTTCGGGAGCGATATCACCCAAGTCCTGGCCGGCTTCGTGGATCGCAGTGAGTTTTTCTCCCTGCTGAGTTTCGGCGGAAACATCGCGGACTGTCACGACGACCATCGACGGATAGTCGCCGCCGCCCGAATAAACCGGCGCTGCGACGACATCAATATAGGTTGATTCGCCCGTGCGATATTTCGTTCGCGACGTCATGCCTGAACCGAGAGCCGTGTTGAACGGCGCAAAATCGGGGCCCACGATATGCGGTGATGCGAACGCCTCGTCGAAAGTCAGCCCTTGAGGTGAGGGCAAGCCGAGCGAGGTGCGACCGGTCAATTCGGTGAACCGATCATTAGACCACTGAATCTTCAATTCGAGATTCAGAACAGCGACGCCTTCCGGAAGATGTTTGATCACGCTTTCGAACGACAGCAGCGTGGGCAATCGTCGCAGTGGTTCACCCATCACCAGCGCGGCCGCGACATCACCAGACAAAGACGAAGCTACCAATTCGCCATCGGTGGCAGCGGCAACCAGCGCATCAGGTGTCTGCACCGAATCCCACAGCGTACGGCCGGCCTCTTCCTGTGCGCCTACCACTAAAATCCGAGGAGTCGTGGACACGAATCGATGCTCTCCCTGCGCCTTTGGCAACGTGAATCGCGATTATAGGAGCGATTCCACAGAGCAGCAACACGATTGAGATCACTCGACCCACAAGGGGCGGCAAATCTCGTTCGTCAAACATTGAAATGAGGTGCCCAATTGCTGCCGGATCGATTACGATACACAGGACGCATTCCAGCACTCAAACTTGGTGAGACTTCATGAGCTTGCGCGGATTCGCTCAGTCCGTTCTGTGCGCCTGCCTGTTCTATTGTGGAACACAGGTGGCCCGAATCACGTCCGCTGCAGAGACCGTTCCACCAACTCAAGTAACGACGGCCCCGAAATTTGATGTCGACGTTCGCCCTGTGTTTCAGGCGAAATGCTGGCAGTGTCACGGTCCCGATGCCCAAAAAGGGGAATTGTCGCTGCAAACCGCGGCATCAATCCGCAAAGGCGGCGAATCAGGATCCATCCTGGTCCCCGGCAAGTCGGCCGAAAGCCGTTTGTACGAAGTGATTCATCACGGCGAAATGCCGCCCGAGGGGCAGGAAAAGCTCTCGGCGGCTGAAGTCGAAACGATTCGTCGCTGGATTGATTCGGGAGCATCGTTCGGCGCGGAAACCAATGCCGACGTCCAGGTGACTCAGCACGATGTCCTTCCCATCATGCTGTTGCGCTGCACGGTCTGTCACGGCCGACACAAGAAAGAAGGAGACCTTGATCTTCGCAATCGAGAGGGCATGTTGCGTGGCGGAAAGTCGGGGCCCGCGTTTGTTCCCGGCAAACCGGCCGAAAGCCTGATGCTCAAACGCATTCGTGCCGAAGAAATGCCGCCGCATCAACGGTTGACGGAGGTGTCTGTAAAACCGATGGACCCCGAAGAGACAAAAACGCTGACACGATGGATTGAAGCCGGCGCGCCTGTCGCTCCCCAAGAACCGGAATTGGCGGGAACGGCCGACGACCCGCTAGTCCGGCCGAAAGATCGCGAATTCTGGTCGTTTCGGGCCGTTCAATCGGTCGCCATACCTGTCGTGCAAGATGCCTCGCGACTGAGATCGCCGCTGGATGTCTTCATTGCGCAAAAACTGAACGAGAAAGGATTGGAACTCTCCGAAACTGCGGATCCATCGGTGTTGCTGCGGCGGATTTCGTTTGATCTGATCGGATTGCCGCCGAATCCGGATGATGCGAAACAGTTTGCTCACGACCCCGCCCCCGATGCGCTGGAACGAATGGTTGATCGATTGCTGGCCTCTCCTCGGTATGGCGAGCGATGGGGACGGCACTGGCTGGACGTCGCGGGCTATTCGGAATGTGAAGGACGCCGCGAGCAGCACTTGCCGCGACCGGCCGCATGGCGTTATCGCGATTATGTCATTCGATCATTGAATGCCGACAAACCGTACGATCGATTCTTGATGGAACAGCTTGCCGGTGACGAACTGGCCAACTATGAGCAGGCACCTCGAATCACGCAGGAACTGGAAGATAACCTGGTCGCGACCGGATTTTTGCGAATGGCGCCGGATCCGACCTGGGCAAACTTGACGGGATTTGTTCCCGATCGACTGGAAGTGATGGCAGATTCGATCGACGTACTCGGCTCGGGTGTGATGGGTCTGACATTCAAGTGCGCTCGCTGTCACACGCATAAATTCGATCCCATTCCACAACGGGACTATTATCGACTGGTGGACTTGTTCAAAGGCGCCTACGACGAGCACGATTGGCTGAAACCACAATTGCAATCCTTCGGCGGCGCGATGAGCGTTGGTCTGGGTGAACGATTGTTGCCGTATGTGACCAGCGACGAGCGTCGCCGGTGGGAGCAGTCACCGCCTGTGAATAAGTCGCCCGAACCACGAGTGATGGCACTCTGGGATCGCGGTGATCCCTCCCCAACATACGTCTATCGACGCGGCAATCATGCCACGCCAGGTTCGTTGGTCACGCCTGGTGTGCCCGCCGTATTGAGTGATCCCGCGAAACCATTCCACATCGAGCCACCTTGGCCCGAAGCGAAATCGACTGGTCGACGTCTGGCCCTGGCGAAATGGTTGACTGATCCTGCGCAGCCGCTGACCTCACGCGTGATCGTAAACCGGATTTGGAAACACCATTTTGGCCAAGGGATTGTTCGCAGCGTCGGTAACTTCGGAAAAACTGGTGATCGACCGACTCATCCCGAACTGTTGGACTACCTTGCAGGAAACTTCATGCGACAAGGCTGGCGCATGAAGACGCTGCATCGACAATTGATTTTGTCGGCCGCCTATCAGCAAAGTTCAATCGTCTCGGCGGCAGCTCAACAGCTTGATCCGGCCGATTTTCTTTTGTCCCGCATGCCGCTGCAGCGCGTCGATGCCGAGGAGTTACGTGACACGATTCTGCTGGCCGCAGAAGAATTGAACGAGGCTGGCGGAGGTCCGTCGGAACCCGTTCAAGTGCGGGGCGATGGACTCGTGCTGACGGGGCGTCGTCGCAGTATCTACGTCGAACAACTGCGTAAGCATCCACCGTCGTTGCTCGAAAGCTTCGACCTGCCGGCCATGAATCCAAATTGCCTGCAACGTTCCGATTCGCTGGTCGCCACGCAAGCGCTGCATCTCTGGAACGACGCGGCCATTCGACAACTGGCCAGCCGTTTTGCTGATCGCGTGCTTCAAATCCGACAGCAGCGCCCCGATCCATCGTTGAATGACGATCAGCAATCTGCAACCGAGGTCTACTGGATTGCTCTCGGGCGACCACCTTCGAAGGACGAACTGTTGACATGTGTTCAAGCGATGGAGCAATTGCGTACGGGATGGCAAAAGCAGAGTGTGAGACCTGCGAATGATACCGCCGCCGTGCAGGACGCGAATCGCAAAGCTCTGGCGACCTTTTGTCACACGATCTTGAATTCGGCCGACTTCTTGTACATTGATTGAGGCGACGAATGACACTGGGACCGATCTGGCCGGGTGACGCAACGAGTCAATTCGGGCGACGCAGTTTCTTTTCCCGTGTCAGCACGGGAATCTGCGGCGCTGCGCTGCTGCATTTGTTGCGCAATGACTTGCGAGCCGAACCGTCGCTGGAACCGCCCAGCCTGGCGCCGCGAAAGCCGCCACGACCCGCATCCGCCAAGGCGGTGATCCACCTGTTCATGAACGGTGGCCCCAGCCAGATGGATTTGTTCGACCCGAAGCTGGAACTCGACAAGCATCATGGCGAGGCGTATTTCGACAAGATTGCAGGTGAAGTCGAGAACGTTAAAGATGCCGGCGCGCTGATGCGCAGTCCGTTCAAGTTCGCTCAACACGGCGAATGCGGCATGTGGGTCTCAAACGCGTTGCCAGAAATTGCCAAACAGGCTGATAAGCTGACGCTCATTCGATCGTTGTACACAACCAACATTACTCATGAACCCGCTTTGTACCTGATTCAGACGAATCGCATGATCTCGGGCTATCCGACGATGGGTTCGTGGATCACGTATGGACTGGGCAGCGAATCGCAAAATCTGCCGGCGTACGTTGTATTGGACGATCCCCTGGGGTTGCCGATCAATGGAGTGGAAAACTGGCATTCGGGGTTCCTGCCACCGACCTTTCAAGGAACGCGATTTCGATCGACCGGATCCCCGGTGCTCAACCTGCGTGCGGAAAAAGATGAACCTGCCGAAATCGTGCAAATGCAACGCGACTTGCTGCATCGACTCGACACGATGCACAAGAACCGGCGTTCCGGTCAACCGAATCTGGACGCACGCATTGGCACATATGAACTCGCCGCGCGAATGCAGATGTCGGCCAGCGAAGCGCTCGACCTGACGGGCGAAACGCAGCAGACACAGAATCTCTACGGCATTGGGAACCCGACAACCGACTCATACGGTCGACGTTGTTTGATTGCACGCCGACTGGTCGAACGCGGCGTGCGGTTCGTGCAACTGTTCATCAATGCACAGATCTGGGACAACCATACGGGCCTGGCGACCGACATGAAGTCGGCCTGCGACCGCACCGATCTGCCGATTGCGGCGTTGTTGCATGACCTGGCTCAACGAGGGTTACTTGATGAGACTCTGGTGATCTGGGGAGGTGAGTTTGGTCGGCTGCCGATTGCACAGTTGTCGGCAGATAAAGATGAACGCAAATCGGGCCGCGATCACAACAAGAACGCCGCGTGTTGTTGGTTTGCCGGGGGCGGATCAAAGCCGGGCCTGACGTATGGGGCCACCGACGAATTGGGCTTTGCCGCGGTTGAAAATCGAGTCAGCGTTCCGGATTGGCACGCGACGATTCTGCACATGTTGGGTTTGAATCACGACGAGTTGTATGTCGATCAACATGGCCTGCGTGAGAAGCTGACGGGTGTGCATCCCGCCAAGGTGATTCGTGAATTGCTGCGCGACGGTTGAGAGAGTGTCGTCACTGATTGCGTGGACATTTCGTCGACAACTGGGGACGTGGTCGTGCATGCATCCGAGAGGGAGGAATTGGTGGGACTTCGGCCGGGAATGGCCTTGTCACCACCCGACAGTTTCTCGGCAGAGATTAGGCAAGGATGCCGTGGAGGGGTGTGCCTTCGCAGATTGTCATCGGGCGACCGAGGCTATCTTTGATCTTGAGTTCGTGATCGACACCCAGGCAGTGATAGATCGTCGCTGCCAAGTCTTGCGGCGCAGTTGGATTGGTGGCGGGGTATGCTGCGAATCGATCGCTTGAGCCGTACACGACACCACCCTTGATTCCTCCTCCAGCCAGTACCGACGTGAAGCAACTGGGCCAGTGATCACGTCCGTCAGCTCCGGCTCCGGCACCGCCGACGACACCCTGTCCAACGCGCGGCGTACGGCCCATTTCGCCCGTCCAGACAATCAGCGTTTCGTCGAGCATGCCGCGGTCACGCAGATCATCGAGCAGAGCGGAAAAGGCTTGATCCGTGACGGGACACAATCTGGTTTTCAAATCAATGAAGTTACGATTGTGCGTATCCCAATAGACGCTGACATTGGTGATTCCGTCGTTCGGCCAGAAGACCGTGACGAAGGGAACACCGGCTTCGACCAGTCTTCGTGCCTGCAACACCGATTGGCCATGCACATTCATCCCGTATCGCTCGCGGACCGCAGCCGGTTCGCGACTGAGGTCGAATGCTTCGACGGCCCCGCGAGACGACAGCAGCGAAAAAGCACGGTCGTAATGACTGCGACTGGCTTCAATGCGCACGTCGGTTTCAAGATGTCGAAGCTGTTGATCGATCGATCCCAACAACTCGCGTCGCTTGTTGGAGCGTGATTCGGGAACATCTGTATGCAGGTCAAAGTCGCCGACCTTGTACGTGGGCAAACTGCCATCGGCATCAATGCGCATGGGATCGTAGACCGGGCCCAACCAGCCTGCTCCCTGACCGTGCGATTCTTCGACGAAGCGCGGAGCACCCTTCGGGACCACCGGCATCATGGACACAAACGGCGGCAATGGGCCGCGTCCGCGACCCAGCCGCGACACCACCGCGCCGATACTCGGCCAGTCTTCTGCCAATGGTGCACCGCGACGCGGAGTTGGTTTGCCCGTCAGTGGGTAATGCGTCGCCTGCGTATGATCGACGTCGTCGTGAGTCATCGATCGAATGACGGCAAGTTGGTCGGCCCGCTGCGACAGTAGCGGTAAATGTTCGCAGATCTGCAGGCCAGGCACGTTCGTGTCGATCTGTTGGAAATCGCCGCGGTATTCCTTGGGAGCGTTGGGTTTCATGTCCCAGGTGTCCTGGTGAGCCGGGCCACCCCACATGAACAGGAAGATGCAGGCCTTGGCTCGCGGACGACTTGCCGCAGATTCGTTTGCGCGCGCGTTCGACAACTGACGAAGCTGCAGCCAGTTCGGCAAGTCCAGACCCAGCAAACTGACTGCTCCGGCCCGCAAGCAATCTCGTCGTCGGACAAATTGTTTTCCAAACATGGTCAATCGGCCTCGCGAAAATACGATGACTTTGCCGAATGCAGATTCCCTGTCAACGACTGTGTAACGGTTTACTTTACCATGATTTCTGGGTCACACAGTATTGATTCGACATCCTACCTCAATCAAATGACCGATTTGGATTCCGATCCCACAGTTGGTTAGACTAACGAGGGCTCTCCAGCCGTCTGCAACCGCCTCTGTGATGTTCTGTTGATTCACTCGCAGCACCGCATTCCGTCAAATTGGCCGCATTGACTATGTCCGACATGCAATACTTCAAGCGTTACCGCATGGAATTGCCGTTGGACACCTTGCCCCCGGCTGTCCTGCCTGACGGATATGTCTGGTGCGAATGGAACGAATCGCTGCTCGAACGGCACGCATTGACCAAGTTTCGCAGCTTTCGGGACGAAATGGATGCGGAAGTCTTTTCGTGTCTAGGTGAATATTACGGTTGCTTGCGATTGATGAATGAAATCGCGCAGCAAGAGGCATTTCTAGCGCCGGCGACCTGGCTGTTGACTTGGTTGCCGAAAAATGGCCTACCGCAAGATTGCGGTACGATCCAGGGCATGGCCGTCACACAACAACTGGGGTCGATTCAGAACATCGGCGTCGTTGCGGAACATCGTGGATTGGGACTGGGACGCGCCCTCATTTTGAAATCGCTCGAAGGATTTCAACTGGCTCGACTGAAGCGTGTGGTCCTGGAAGTGACGGCTAACAACCGAGCGGCGGTCGACCTTTATCGTAGCCTTGGTTTCCGCGTGATGCGCACGATGTATCGCGTCGCGCCCGTCGAACCATCTGCATTTTAAGTTTGCATGGTCGGACGCGGCGGTCGATGTCACCAGCAGACCAGTTTTCCCTCAACGGTTTTCAGCGTGACCATTGATCCGGGTTCAATTGAGGGCACGAATCGCTTCTCGGAATCCAGTTTGACCGATCCCGATTGCCGTGCGTCGAGTTTAAAGTCGCCAATGAGTTCGTCGCCAACATAAACGACCAGCGTGGTACCAGGCGGCAGCGGTACGTTCTTGATTTCGACGATTAATTCGTCATGGTTCCGCGTGCTCGCGATATTTCGCACAGACAGATACCGTGCCGATCCGTGTGCTGCAAAGTAGGCATGGCAACCGACCAGGGGAACACGACTTTCTCGCTTGTACGCCCAGATTTCCGTCGAACAACCATGGCTGATTGCAATAATGAATAGGCAATGGACAAGCCACGAGGAACGGCTAGACATAATCCTGATCCTGTCGAGAACTCGATGGGAAAATAGAAGTGCTGCGAGAGTTTAGCCACGCAACCAACACCAACGCCAGCAAAATCTGACGAGGCCCGATGGCGAATACGCTTGGCGGCGCGAGCCTGTCGGACGTCATGGCTTCGCGAGCTATTCGGGCAGCTTGCTCTTGTCAGGCGAATTACTCTCAATTGCTGGATCTTTTCTGTCCGAAGACGGTGGATCTGTGGCCTGTTTGTCATTGTTCGAAGTCTTTTGGTCGGATTTCGACTCGTCCGCCCGAGGCGTTGAGTCGGACTTGCCGCCGTCGACTTTGCCTCCACCGATCAGCTCGAACTCGCCGGAAATTGGGATGATCGCAGCTTGCAGAATCCGTTTGGCATTTGTATCGGGTTCTGGTTGACCGTCCTGTACCCAGGCGACGAACGACAAGGGGCCGCGGATTGGCGGTTTCAACTTCGGTGGAAACTCAAACCGGCGTCCCGCCTCAAACCTCGCAATATAGTCGATCACATGCCGCTGCAATTCGTCGATCGGCATCGTGATAGAGTATTTCAGTTCTCCGTCTTTCACCGGGATTCCTCTGGTTCCCCCCAGCATTTCGCGCACGACATACCGATGATCCCGAATTCCATTCGTTTGCAATGGGGCGTCGATGCTGACGTCGTTTTCCACAATCGCCATCCGCAGGCGACAACTGGCGAGTCGAGCTTCCGGTATTCCGATTGCTTCGGCCGAGACTGCCAATTCTCCGTTGGTCACGCTACCAGAGACTTTTACTTCGACATCAGTCTTGCCGGAGAGTTCCGGATCAATCACCTGTCGCAAGACGTCGTAGGCCTTGATCGCGTTCTGCAGGGTGCCCGTATAGAACCGCGGGATGACGATCAGGCCGTTGATGGCAATCAATGGAGTATTAGGGAGCTCATAAAAGGTGGCGCGTTCCTCGGCATCCGGATTGACCAATCCATCAGGCTCGGGAAGATGCTGATGATATTCCAGCGATATCATCTTGCTTCTTGGAAATGCCTGCGCTGCGACGGCAACTGCCAATTCCGCCGGAACACTTGTCGGATTCCGCATGTTGGTGAAGAGCTCAACCAGGACCGTCTTGTTGCCAGCATCTGCGGCGGGAAGTGCGGGCGCCTTTTGTTGAATCTCAGCGGCGAACTCTGCGAACGTCTTGTGATAGAACTCGTCGAGGTAGGCTTCATACCCATCTTCACTGCCGTGCTTTTTAGTCCAAATCGTTTTCAACTTCTCGCCGGGTGTGGGAGTTGAAGGCGGTTGTCCCGCACGCGTCGACAGGATCTGTCCTTCGATCAGCGGTAATGCGACAATTTGTGAAAGCGTCGTGAACACAACGTCCTCTTCGCCATTCCGTTCCGACTGGATCGCAATTCCATTCAAAATATCGAAATTGAAGCGATGGACCTGCGAGAGTTCTTTCAGCCGGGCATAGGCTTTCTGATGTTCCGCGTCGCTCGCCGAAGGGTTTTGGATCTGCTGCGAGGCGGTCAGAATCTCCGCCAATTCATGAAATCGTTTCAGGGTTTCTCGGTAGGCTTCTAGATCCTCGCCCAGCTTCCGTTCACAAGCGTCCAGATGTGCCGGAGCGAGGTGCGCGTAAATTCGTCCGTTGATCTGTCGCATCGCCATGTCCAGTTCGACACGAGCAGCCCAGCGATCGCCCCAGATATTGGCCGCCGCCACCGCATCCTCGACGATTTTTGTGAAGGTGGCTTCATCAAGGTTCGACATGGCCGCCCGCGCCAGCACCAAGTCGTACAAGCCTTGGGCAACCGGGCTGTTGCGCATCTCTCGCGCTGCCGCCATGATCTCCTCCGGCTTGATTTCCTTGCTCTTTAACAGTTGCTCGACTTGAGCGGCGCCGGGCAATGGTCCGGATGGATTGATTCGTTCCAACGACGTTTCGTCGGTCGGCAGCATTCGGACCAGGAACAGATCCACCTGAGTCGCACGGATGTTCCCGCGGATATACCCTTCTGCCAATTCACCGATGAAGTCGAATTTTGAACGAGAATTCTTGAAATCGATGCGAATCGAATTGCCGTCGATCTTTGTGGCCGTGACGACGGGAGGATCATCGGGGTTCCGGTCGTGCCTGGCATCGATGATCTTGGCAACCATCTTGCCGTCTGTGTCGCGAGAAAAGTTGATCATCCAACGGTATTCGTCCGTATTGCGATTTGTGATGACGACGATCCAGTTGCCATCGAAATCTTTGACATTCAAGCGAACCGGTCCGTCGGGTTTCGTGACTGCCTTATCGCGGCAACCCGCCGATGGTGCGACAAACACCAGAGTCAGCAGCAGTATTAACAGGGATGACCGCGTCTTCATGAACGGCATTCTGACCCAATCCGATATTGAAACGGTAAAGTACGTGACTGAACGGCTGATTTGACAGAACTGTGAAGATAACCGGACGCCTGCTGAAAGCACAGTGTTGAACTGTCGGAACGACGTAAATTGTTCTCGCTATTGGGTATCAGTTCACGAGCACAGGTACGAGTCGGTTGATGTTTGGTGATTGCAAATAAAAAAACGGCGTGACGACCATTCGTACGGTCGTCACGCCTTTGATGTTGGAGTCGCAGCCAGTCGACACCGGCATTATTTGGCAGAAACGGTCAGTTTCAGTTCGTTGACCGCGTCAGGTCCGCCCTTGTCGGCATGTCCCACCATTTTGACTTTGAAATCACCCAAGGCGGCCGAGTCCGACGCCATCACATCGACCTTCACTTCCTTCTCGCTGTGCAGGATCACCGGATCCATTGGAGTGATGGTGACGCCATTCGGAACGTCAGAGAAGCTCAGCTTGACATCTTGGTCAAATCCACTGCCGCGCTGGATCGAGATTGTTGCCGACTTTGTTTCGCCCTGCTTCACCGATGTCGACAGCATTGGCGCGCGGAGTGAGAATGTGTCTTTCGCCTCACCGATGACAGGTTTGTTTGTCGTGTGATTTTCCGTGTTCGATGGGGCCTGAACGCCAGGTCCGCCCGGAGTTCCTTGCATGCAACCGCAGACGGCCAGCAGGGCCGTCGTTGCCATTCCCAATTTCCATTCTTTCATGATTGTTTCCTTCGCTAAAGTTTTGTCCATCGTCTATGCCTTTCGCACGGCAGATCAGTCGTGATTTGGACCGTTCGAGCGACTAAAAGCACTGTCGATGCGGAGTTCAATGGATACTCTTTGAGAACGTGTCGAGTTCTTTCTCTGCTTGCTCTTTCACCAAGCCATATCGTTCCTGCAGGATGCCGCACAGCTTGTCTCGTTTGCCTGCCACCACCGTCAGGTCGTCATCGGTCAGCTTTCCCCAGCGTTCCTTGATTGAGCCTTTGACTTGTTTCCAATTGCCCGCGATTTGATCCCAATTCATGATCGCATTCCTTTTCCAATGACTTGAGGACTGTCGCGTGCTGGTTTCTATCGACTGACGGAATCATGCGGAATCTGATCACGCGACCACTTGCATTTCACTGGTTTAAGAGGAGGCACATGGCGCGCCAAAGGGAACTGAGCACCGCAATTCCCTCGAAGTTTGCGATGTTTTCCGTTATTTAGCGGTGTCGGTGCGACGATTGGACGCCGAGGACTGTCCGATCAACGTCCGGCGGGGTGTCTGAACGCACAGCCGCGGCGGATTTTCGCATCTCGGGAATAGATCGTTCGTCGGACAGTGATGGCGACAAACGAACATGGCAAGTTCACAATCAGGATTCGTACGCGGTCGATCTGCCCAGAATCTTCAAGCACAATCAGGTGCGAGATCGGACGGAAGGCGCTAATCCGGCGAAGCAGGAATGAGCTTATCGAGCCAGTCTCTGGACCTCGGCGAACAATCGCTCGTATTCCGCTTTCAACTGATTCCATTTTAATTCGATCAGTTCTTGATTCATCGATCGAACGACCGATTCGAGTTCGCGTGCGACTTGCTGAAAAGGAAGAGCTTCGAACGTTGCAGACAATCCGCGCAAGCTGTGAGCGCGTCGCAGGACCCCATCAATATTTTGCGCATCCACATCATTGTGCAGTTGCGTCATCAGGCCGGGGGCATCTTCGAGGAAGAATTTCGCGAGTGTCGACAGCAACTTCTCGTCACCGCCCAATCGTTTCAGTGCGACGTCTCGATCGGTTGCCGACTGACCATCACCCAGCGTGTTCATGATGCTTGTCTACTATTTCGAAGAACGTCAGCGCGCGCCGCTTCGTTATAGCCCCTCAGATCGACGAACGATCTTGAGTCCGCATGCTGGCTGAACGGCTATCCCTCGACTTTTGTATCTGCACGCACTCGGCGTTCCATAGAGATATTAAATACGGCGATCCGATCGCGAATCTTGCCGCGCGTCACACCCAGAATCTCGGCCGCCTGACTCTGGTTGCCATTCGTTTCTTGCAATACCCGCGTAAACAGATAGCGTTCCACCTTATCGAGTACTGCGGTGTACAACTCGGTCGCATTCGATTTTAGCTGCGATTCGATAAAGGCTCCCAGATCGGCAATTGTGGGATGGTGCGGATCTTCGACGATGCGCACCGGTTCGTCCGTTGATTTCGGCGTCGAGTTGGAAAGATCTGTCCAGCTGGATCCCGACTCGCCCGCATTCAGCACGCTTTGGGTCAGCTCACGCGGCAGAAATTCGGGAATGATGATCGGACCGATCGAATTCAGCACCGCCTGTTGCACGATGCTTTGCATCTCGCGTACGTTGCCCGGCCAACTGTAGTTCATCAGGATATCAAGGCACTCGGGTGACATCCCTTCGATATTCATCTTGTTCAACGATTGCTGGGCTCGTGCCAGGAAATGCTTCAACAGCAGCGGGATGTCCTCGCGCCGGTGACGCAGGGGTGGCAGGAAAATCGTCATGCCGTTCAACCGGTACAATAGGTCGGCACGAAATGTTTTGGCTTCAACCATTTCTTCCAACGGACGATTCGTCGCAGCGATCACGCGGACATCCGTACTGATCGTTTCGTTGCCACCGACTCGTTCAAACCGCTGATCTTGCAACAGGCGCAATACCTTGCCCTGAACGATGGGCGCCATATCACCGACTTCGTCCAGGAAGATTGTTCCTCCGTGGCACTGTTCGAACTTGCCGATACGGCGTCGATCAGCGCCTGTGAAGGCCCCTTTTTCGTGCCCGAACAGTTCGCTTTCCAGCAGCGTGTCGGGCAACGCTGCGCAATTGATCGCCATGAACGGTTGGTTTTGGCGATGGCTGTGCTGATAGAGTGCCTGCGCGACCAATTCCTTACCGGTCCCACTTTCACCGCGAATCAACACAGGAACATCTTGAGCGGCAACGCGTCCAATTGCTTTGAACACTTCCAGGATTTCGGGACTGCGACCGACGAACGGTTTGCCGCTTTGATCCGATGTCGAATCGGCCGACAAAGCCACCGCGACGCTCATCAATCGGCGTGAATCGACCGCTGCTTGCACGAGTCGGTTCAACTGGGGCAGATCAAGCGGTTTCGAAACGTAGTCGTACGCACCCAACTGCATCGCTTCGATGGCGGTCGAACTTCCGCTATCCGCCGTCACAAAAATCACGGGCAGCCGCCGGTCGACTGCTTGAATGTCACGCAGGACGTCCAATCCCGATCGGCCGGGCAGCATGATATCGAGCAACACCACGTCGGGACGCAGTTCCGAGACCAGCGTCAATCCTTCTTCCGCCGTGGCCGCAGACGCAACTTCAAGCTCAATCCCCTGGAGAGATTGAGTCAGCATGTGACGCAAACTGCGGTCGTCGTCGATAACCAGCACCAAACCCATTCTCTTCCCCGTTGTGTGATCCAGTCCCTTGTTCCGTGTGAATTGGCTCGCCCCTTCTTCCAGGTAGCTCGCTGATCTACGCTGTCATCATAGCTACTTGGCAAAAAGAAAGTACGACGCTGCCAATCTTTACAAAGATTGTGCCAGAAATAGAATTGCCGAAAAAACTTTTCTCAATATGGTCAGAATTGCCGTACTTCTATGGCGGGTTTGGGCTTTGCGGCAACAATCAGCAACGGGATGTGTGGTGCCGCGGCAGCAGGGTGACATTGAGTCGGCACACGCTGTGCTCTTTATGGATTGGACTGGTTCAACCAGCTGGTTCTCCACGAATAACAAATCCCTGACCAGACGGAACCTCGACTGTACCATGAGGGCTCGCGCACTGGTGGCAAATGCACCGGAGTGATTGCCGAATGTACAGTCATCGGCCATCCTTGATGGCCGCGACCGCATCGCGTTCACGGTTGACTTGGAATGACGCAAGATGCAGATTCCGTCAACGGGTCTCGGAGAATTGACGCTGATGAAACTGTTTAAAAAGTTGAATTGGTCACTTGGTCCTCAAGCGACGGCGAATTTTGGGCTGGTATTCGTCGTGTTGATTTTCAATAGCGTCGTCGTCCATCGCAACACGGCCGCATTGCATACCTCGCAGAAGTCGATCGATCGCACATATGACGATCTGATTCGAATTCAAAAGCTGTTTTCTTCATTGAACGACGCTGAAGATCATGTCCGAGGTTACGTGATCACCAGTGACGAGAACTATTTGAACGAGGCGCACCAACTCACAACGTCGATTCCAGACCAGATCGAACTGCTGCGCCCGTCGATGTCGACCAATCCGTCGCAACTGCGGCGACTGGACGAAATGGACAAGCTGGTGACCGGGCGACTGGATCACTTGCAAAAAATGACTGTCGCGCACGCCGCAGGTGGGATCGAGGCCGCGAGTGCCCTGCTGAAGCGGGGGCAAGTCCAAGCAGAAATGTCGCGCATTCGCGAATTGGTAGAGGACATCCAATCTGAAGAGAACACGCAACTGAGCCGCCGCACCGCCGAACAGGATCACAAACTGTTTATCGTGCTGGCCGCGAATCTCATCGCGGTACTCATCGGCACGACAATCACCATCGTCGCCTGGTACCTGGTCGAGCAGGAATTGCAAAAACGCCGCACCGCCGAGGCGGGTGCCGATCTGGAACGTCAGAATCTGTGGGTCACATTGACCAGTATCGCCGACGGTGTCATCGTCGTGGATTCGAACGCTCGAGTAAAACTTGCGAATCAGGTCGCTCAGGACTTGATCGGCCAGCCGGGCGACGTTTTGGGGCGGACAATCTCTGAGATCTTTCCGATTATCAACGAAACGACTCGCCAACCGATCGACAACCCGGTCGTTCAAGTCCTGGCGAGTCGCAAGATCACGGGCTTGCTCGAGCCGTCAGTGTTAGTTCGGCCGGACGGTTCCGAGATTCCAATCGAGCAAAATGCCGCACCGATTCGCGATGCTGCCGGCAAGACCACGGGAGCGGTCCTTGTCTTCCGCGACTGTACGGAACGCCGCCGTGTTGAACGTGAAATGCAAGACCGCGAATTGCGATTCCGCCGCGTCTTTGAAACGCCTCTAATCGGCATGGCGGTCGGGACGACGCGTGGTCAATTGCTCGAGGCCAACGACGTCTTCCTGGACCTGATCGGCTATGGGCGTTCCCAACTGGGGCACGCCGCGCTCAGTTGGGATGGCATCAGCCCTGGTCAGAAGAGTCCATTGGACGATGGTGTCCATCAGGAGCTGCGCGAAAAAGGTGTCTGCCGACCGTTCGAACGAACGTACACGCGCACCGACGGGACTCGCGTGCCGGTGTTGATCTCGGCCGCTCGCCTGATGGATGACCAGGATCGCATCGTCGTCTTCGTGACTGACCTCTCGGCGAGCAAGCGGGCCGAGGCCGCACTGCATGAGAGCGAAGCACGCTTCCGAATTCTGTCCGAATGCATGCCGCAAAAGGTTTGGACTTCCAGACCCGACGGCCACTTTGATTACTTGAACCATATGTTTCTGGAATATGCCGGACTACCCGCCGAAACGCTGACGGGAAGCGGCTGGATCGATTTGATCCATCCCGATGATATTGAGGCCTACAAAACTGCTTGGACGCAATCGCTTTCGACGGGTGATATGTTCGAGTTCGAACATCGCGTGCGGAAACATTCGGGTGAGTATCGTTGGCATCTGGCGCGTGCCCTGCCGATGTATAACCCGGACAGTCAGATCGCAATCTGGGTCGGAACGACCACCGACATCGACGATCAGAAACAGGCCGAAGAGGCACTGCGCGAAGAACATCATCGCAAGGACCAGTTCCTGGCACTGCTGGCCCACGAACTACGGAACCCACTCGCACCACTCAGCAATGCGATTCAGGTTTTCCCGGCTGTCCAAAA
>Ga0105238_10000521_pt1 | contig 40372 bp, 40 predicted proteins | sample KBSC34metaG_FD_81526 | JGI IMG/M metagenome (GOLD analysis project Ga0105238, IMG submission 81526) | Corn rhizosphere microbial communities from Kellogg Biological Station, Michigan, USA - KBS C3-4 metaG | ecosystem: Host-associated > Plants > Roots > Rhizosphere > Soil | place: Michigan, USA...
CGCGCCATCTCGGGAATGTAGGCCGCAGATGGATATACGGCATGAACCTCGAGCGGCGGGTAGCGAAAGTTGGGCATGACCGGAACAAGGGAGCCTCTGGCCAGCGCCTTGCGCACCAGCGGGCTCTGCACGCCGCCAATGCCTACGCCTGCCTCAATAGCCTGGATCAGCACAAAGGTATTGTTGGCCGCAAAGCAGGTCGGGACTCGTACTGTGACAGGCCCGCTCTTTCCCAGAAGCGTGATGTCGTCGCCATTGGCCAGCCAGCTGAAACGTACATGTGGATGCGTGGCGAGGCTCTCCGGTGTTTCAGGCAATCCGTACTTCTGCGCGTACGAAGGTGACGCGACCAACATGCGATCGAGGGTGCCCAGGCGTTTGGCAACCAGCATCGAAGGAGCAAGTTGTCCCAACCGAATGGCTACGTCCACGCCTTCGCCCACGAGGTCGGCGACACGGTCGTCCAAAAGCACCTCCACGCGCACGCCGGGATGCCGTAACTGAAAGTCGATCGCCACGCCGGCCACGACATGGCGCCCGAGACCAGTGGGCGCCTGCACGCGGAGGGACCCTTTCAACCCACTGCCCACGTTTGTTTTAAGCCCGGCCTCGGACGCATCCACCAGCGCCAGGATGTTCTTCGCCTGATGGTAGTAATCCTCGCCGGCGGCCGTCGCGGTGACGCGTCGCGTGGTTCGGTGCAGAAGGCGGGTGCCGAGGTGCTTTTCCAATGCAGCCATCTGCTGGCTTACCGCAGGTTGGCTCAAGTCCATGTCCCGGGCGGCTCCCGAGAGCGAGCCAAGCTCCACGACGCGCACGAAGGTTTGCAGGGCGGCAAGGCGGTCCATGGCGGGTTCTAGGTCATAAGCATTACTTATTAATGTAATCGATAATTCCAGGCTTCTGCCGGCTTAGACGAATAAGCACCATGGGCCCATCCATGACGAGGGCGGTGCGATGGCAGGACAGAAGGTGGCTTTGGTGGCGGGTGCGAACGGCGTGGTCGGGCGGCGATTGGTCGAGGAATTGGCCACGCTCGACGACTGGCGTGTGATTGGCGTGGGCCGGCGCGCGAATACGTCCATCCCCGGCGTGCAGATGCTCGGCGTGGATCTGCTCGACGCCACCGACGTGGCCCGCGTGATCGGCTCGCATCTGGAGGTGACGCATCTCTTCTATGCGGCCTATCAGGACCGTCCCACCTGGGCGGAGCTGGTACCACCGAACGTGGCCATGCTGGACAACGTGCTCAACGCGGTCACCGGTCCCGCCTTGCGCCATGTGAGCCTGATGCAGGGCTACAAGGTATACGGCGGGCATCTGGGGCCGTTCAAGACACCCGCCCGCGAAACCGATCCGTACTTCATGCCGCCGGAATTCATGGTGGACCAGCAGCGCCTGCTGGAGGCCAGGCAGCAAGGGCAGCCATGGTCGTGGTCCGCGATGCGTCCAGCGGTGGTCGGCGGCACAGCCCTGGGCAATCCGTTGAACCTGGTGGTGGCCATCGCGGTATACGCGAGCCTGTCGAAGGAAGCGGGGCTACCGCTGCGGTTCCCGGGCAAGCCCGGCGCCTACGACAAGATCGTGGAGATGACCGATACCGGCCTGCTGGCCCGGGCCACGATCTGGGCTGCCACCAACCCGGAATCGGAGAACCAGGCGTACAACATCAACAACGGCGATGTCTTTCGTTGGAGGGAGATGTGGCCCTTGATCGCCGAGTACTTCGACATGGAAGTGGCGCCGCCGCTACCGCTGCAACTAGCCACGGTAATGGCAGACAAGGGGCCCGCGTGGCAAGCGATGCAGGAACGCCACGACCTGGCGCGCATACCGTACAAGGATGTCTCGTCCTGGGCGTTCGCCGATTTTGTCTGGTCGTGGGATTACGACATGTTTGCTGACGGCAGCAAGGCCAGGCGACATGGCTTTGTTGAGCACGTACAGACGTCCGCCATGCTATTCGCCCAGTTCGACCAGCTGAGGGCGGCGGGCGTAATTCCCTGTTGGACGGCCAGGCGTACTTAGTGGCTATCGTTTGGCTTCGAATCCGGGATATTAGCCAAGTCCCGCTGATTCTTCAGTACTAGCTTCACAGTGAAGTAGCCAACAAGAAGGCCAATGCCAACGAATGCGACCCCGACGTGAGTGGTCGTTAGCTTGGCCCCGAACAGGTCGATGGATGTCTCTGCACTCCCTCCAACCAGGAGGGCCAGAATTCCTCCTAGGATGCATACGAAGGCTAAAATCCCACTTATCTTTACGATCAACGTGTGAAGCGACAAGGCTTCTCTTTGGTGGCCTATGCCTCTTGTGGGCGCCTTGCCTACTATGGAGAGACCGACCACGACGATAAGAACGGCGAATAGCCAAGGCGCAACGGACGAAAATAACCGGCCAAAAAAATCCATTGTCATCCCCCTTTGAGCGCATGTCAGCATATGCCGCGATCTACTATCTTTCGCCTGAAGTCCACTCCATGCAATACAACCATCGGGAGACACAAGTCCCGCTAGCAAGAGGTCAGAGCGTCTTGCTGCCGGCTCTCTTCAGCCACCAAAGAGCGCGCCGAACGATGGCAACGGCCTGATCCGGGCTCCAAACGAAGGTCGCCACGCTTCGCGGGGGCATCGCGTATTCGAAGCGGGTCTTGCCTTCCGCCACCGAAACATGACGCACGATCTCATTGCTGTTCACCATCACCAGCACGATCGACCCGTCGGACGTGTTCTGGAATGCCACGTTATCCAGGCCTTTGTCGGTGGCCGTGGAATTCACCCGTACGGCGCCAGGAAGCACGAAGCGGCTGAAGTGCCCAATGGCGTAGTACTCGTCGTTGCGGCTTACCGCTCCTGTGTCGGAATCGATCGTGACGACGCCCTTGCACAGGGCGCAGCCGCCAAAATGCGGGCCGTAATTCTCGTCGAGCGCCAGGTTCCAGTACACGACGGCGCGAGCCCACTGCCTGATTCCCGCGATCAGGAGGTCCCTGGAGAACCAGATCAGTTCACCGTTGATGCCCGACGCCCAGTCTCCGCCGGAGCACTCGGTAATGTAGACGTCCTTGTCGGGAAACTGGCGATGCACGGTGCCCTGGGCGCGGGGGTTGCCTTCATAGCAATGCCAGGCCACGCCATCGATGTAGCGCGCGGCATCCGGGTTGGACAACACGGCCAACGGCTGCTCGGGGTGGTTCCAGTTGTGATCCCATTCCAGGATGCGCGTGGTCGATCTGCGCTTGGCCAGCTTCGGACCAAGATATTGCGAGATGATGCGGGCCCGCTGGTCGGAGCCCAGCCGCATGCCCGGATAAGTGATGGGCTCGAAGTTGGGCTCGTTCTGCAGGGTCAGCGCGAAGATCGGGATGCCGTAGCTTCGGAAAGCGTCGAGATATTTGACGAGATAATCCGCGTACGCGCCTTCGTACTGCTCAAGCAACGTTCCGCCAAGCAGGTTTCCGCTGTCTTTCATCCATGCCGGCGCGGTCCATGACGATGCGATGATGTGCAGGTCAGGGTCGATGGAAAGAACCTCGCGCACGGTCGGTATGATCGCGGTCTTGTTGGGCGCGACATTGAAGTGTTCCAGCTGCGGGTCGACCTGCCCGAAGGGCATGTCGTCCATGGTGTAGAGCTCCAGCGAGAAATCCGAGGCGCCGATAGGGAGGCGCATCATGTTCAGGTCGAGATTGGGCGGTGGTCCATAAAGCTCGTGCAGCAACTCGGCGCGCTGCAGCGCATTGAGCTTGTTCTGGAGCAGCCAAGCGGACGAGTCTGTCATCGCCGCGCCGAAACCTTCCATGGTCTGATACGTCTTCTGGACATCGATGACCACGTCGGCGGTGGATGTGCCTCGTACGCTCATCGGTATATCAGGTTGCTGCAGCAGCTTCAGCTTGCGATCGGCCGTACTTACCCAGAGTTCGACGACGGGCAGGGCCGGTCCCGTCGCCAAGGCGGGTTTGAGCGCAGGCCTGGTGCGCTCGATATGCAACGCATAAAGGGCAGCCAGGGACACCAGGACGAGCAAGGCGATAAGGGGGACGGCAGCCCACCGGGATCCCGGCTCGCGCTCATCCATGACGCGCGCAAAGCCCTTCGCTGATGTTGCAGTGCACTTGGCTCATGTTCCCAAGAGTAGGCCCGACGCCATTCTTGCATAGCGACCCTTTCCTCGGAAATGATGCATCGAGCGGAAGTCGGTCAACTCTTTCCAGCCGGCGTGCCGTCAGGTTACCCTTTGCCAGGAAGCCCTGGCAGAACGCGAAGGGCGGCACAGACGCAACCCCGGTGGGCATGGCGGTGACGGCTCGGATCGAACTGGTGTCGGTTGAGGGGCGATCGCTGCTGTTCAAGGTAGCCTGCCACGACGAAGCGGGTCTGATAGGCGAGGGGACCCATCGTCGCGCCATCGTTGATGCCGCACGTTTCGCGGAAACGCTACGAATGGAACAATCGTTCTCCCCTGATGGCGGCAGGCATTGGGAAGTGAACTGGATCTGTGAGTTGTCGCGGTAGAGGCCGGACATGCAGATATCGAATGTGATTGCCCAGCTGCGTACGACGGATATCTCGGCGTCGATAGACTTCTACACCACGAAACTCGGGCTGACCCTGGGATTCCGTTACCAGGATTTCTACGCAGGTATTTGCGCTGGAAACCAGATGTTCCATCTAAAGCTCGTCGACGAAGTGGATCCTTCCATATCATTCGTGGACGACAACGAACACTTTCACCTCTATCTCCAGACCGATGACGTTTCAGCCTGTGCGGCGATGTTGAGAAGCAGGGGAGTGGAATTCATCAAGGGTGTGCATCAAACCGACTGGGGAACCCGAGAGTTCGCCATAAAGGATGACCAAGGGCATACGCTGTACTTCGGTCAAGTCGAAGAAGAAGGCAAAGCGTCGGCAAACTGAGACGATGACCAGGCCCCAGATGGCCCATGAGTAGTTTGGAGTTCCGAATCCCGTCAGGTCATCGCCACTAAATCGCCACCACCATTCTCCATTCTATGAATTCCAGGCGCTCGCCGTCCGCTAGCGACGGAGGAATCACGGGGAACATGCCATGAGAAAGGCAATAGTGGCCAATGTGGGTTTGTGCTCGGTCGTGGTGGGCTGGGCGCTGTGTGTACTGGGATTCTCAAGGTATGGAGATCCGAGCCCAGGCGAGTCGGCCGAAGCCATCACTTCAAAGTTGATCCTTAGTCTAACCATTTCCCTGATAGGGCTTTTCCTCGTCCTGATGGCTTTATGGATGTCTGGGAATGCTTTTTCTCAAGCCAAGGTAAGGTCTGCCATCATCGCCGTACTCGTAGCTCTTCCATATATGTTGTTCGCTTACCAGTTTGTGGGGATCTCGCTGGCCTTGCACTAGGGGCGTGCGTTCGCTATTGGTCCATGGCGATATCCAGCATGGAATCTTTGGCACAAAGCGCTTGACGCAACCTTGGGTGGCATAAAGAATGCCAGCAGGACAAGGGGAAGGGACCATGCAAAAGATCCATATTCGACAGGCCGTCCGCGCCTGCTGGGTAAGCTTGTGCGTGCTTCTCGTGCTCGCTGCCGTGGGATGCGTGACCAAGCGTGAAATCACCCGAGCGCAGGATGCAGCTCCCTGGTTGCCATCGGAGCCCGATGACATCTCCCCGATTCAGGGCGAAGCTTTGCCCGAGGAAAAATTCTACGAAGTCTCGGTATCGAATTTTGATTCGGCGGAATGGGAACTCAAGGACCAGATCATCATCCCCTTGTCCTTGCCTGCTAACTACGGTCGGAAAGACTTCAGGTGTTCGAGCGGTGAGAAGCAGTATCTCGCCCGCGCACTCTATGGCAATGGCGGCACGGGCGTATTCACGGTTCTCTGGGTCAATGACACGCTGGTTATCGCGCACGCGAGCCTTGGTGCGCCACCCCGACCTCTACCACGCAGCGCCCTGGTTGTTTGCTTATCGCATGCGCCTGCCCATGTGTACTCCGCGGTAAGCGGTGCACTCTGAAATAGATCTGGTTCGGATAGAGATGATGATCGACCCTAGGGCAGTTGAAAGAAAAGAGCGTTCCGAACGACGTCTCATTGATGAATCCGTGCCCATCAACCGGCACTTGCCAGTCATTGAGTCGGAAGACGAGATAGTTGTTCGAACCGAAGAAGAAGTTGCGCTTCGGGCACTGTCACTCCTGACTGTCGCGGTTAAGGGCCACGGTCTGGAACAGACAATGGTGGAGAAGATTGTCGGGGACTATGGTTTGCTTCCCCATTTATCACCGAACGAGCGTAAATTCGTCGAAGACGTGGAGCCTTCGGAGCATCAGCGTATCCAGTTCGTTTGGCGGTACGAGGCGGCCTGGACCCTCCTGTGGGCGCTGGGATACGTCGATCGACTGGGCAAGCCCGTGGGCGTTTGTGACGTGGACCAGGCGGTGGCCGTCATGAAAGAACGATCAACCGATCAGTTTATCGCCGAGGCGAGACTACGCCCGCTCCCCACCCTGCTTGACGAGGCAGACCTGATCTATCGCTATCGCTGGGCTCTCGTTGACGCACTGCTCAAGCAACTGCAGCCACCGGGCGGGTTGCATCCCGGCGTCGCTGTCGAGCGGCACCATGCGCTGAACTGGCTTGTCGTATACGCGGATGAAGACTGGGATGATGTCAGCTGTGATACTTAGGTCTTGGCAGTGCCCACGGCACTGCTTTACTGGTGGAGCCGGGCTTGACCACAAAGACACATATCGTCACGGTTCATAAGACCTCTCTTCCGGGGGTTGAGGCGATATCGCTGCGAAGCGAGCATGCCTTCCCCCGTCACGCCCATGATCACTATGGAATCGGTGTGGTGAGCGAAGGTGCCCAGAAATCCTGGAGCGTTGTCGGGGCGGTGGAGGCCGGCAAGGGCGACGTCATCATGGTCAATCCGGGTGAAATGCACGATGGTTCGCCAATCCAGGGGCCGCGAGCGTGGCATATCGTTTATTTTGAGCCCGGCCTGCTCAATCGCGAGCTTGCCGATGCGGCGTGCGGTAGCAATGTCGTATTCAATCCCGTCGTGCGTGACCAGGCCTTGGCAAGTAGCGTCGCGGCGCTGCTCCAAGCCATCCGGATCGGCGGCCCAGCGGAAGCTGAGGAAAACTTGATCGCTTGCATGCTACAGATCGTGCAGCAGCACCGCCTCAGTGGCCCGGGCAAGGTGGATAAGGCGCCGCCGATAACGCGCGCCATCGAGTGGATAGAGGCCGAACCCGACATCAATCAGCCCCTGTCCGCATTGGCGTCGGCAAGTGACATGAGCCGCTTTCAACTGATCCGCGGCTTCATGAGGGATGTAGGTACCACGCCGCATGCCTACCGCATGCAGTTTCGCGTACGACTGGCACGACGCTACCTATTGCAAGGCCGGACGATCGCCGAAACCGCGCTGCTGACAGGCTTCGCCGATCAAAGCCATCTTACCCGCGCCTTCCAGCGTCAGTTTGGCGTGGCGCCAGGGCGATATATGGCTGCGCGGTAGCCGCCCGCAATATTCTTCAAGACGGCCGGAAGGCCAAATTGCGATGGTCCAGCCTTCCCAATGAAGAAGGAAGGCTCTCACATGACGTCCCCGTCCGTGGTTTCCATCGGATTCCTGCTCACCTCGTTACTGGTCGTGGCGTCCCCGGGCACAAGGGTGCTCTACACCGTTTCCATGGGGCTTTCGCGCGGGGCTCGCGCGAGCGTCGTCGCAGCCATCGGATGCACGCTGGGTATCGTTCCGCATCTGGCGATAGCGATCCTGGGTGCGGCATTGGCGTTCCATGCCAACGCGCTCGCCTTCCTACTGCTTAAGTACTGCGGTGCGGCCTATCTGCTGTATATGGCCTGGAGCACATGGCGGGATCGCAGCACATTCGAACCCGACCAGCAGGTCGTTGCCAAGTCGCCCTATAAGATCGCCATGTCAGCCGTTCTGCTGAATCTGCTCAACCCGAAGTTGCCGATTTTCTTCCTGGCGTTTCTTCCGCAGTTCATCGCGAAGGGCGACCCGCACATGCTCGTGCGACTGCTGGAGCTCAGCGCCATCTTCATGTTGATGACGCTGGTTGTCTTCGGGCTGTACGGGGTATTTGCGTCGTCGATGCGATCGTATGTGCTCGGGCGCACGCAGGTCACCACCTGGCTGCGCCGAGCCTTTGCCATCGGATTCGTGGGTTTGAGCTTGAGGTTGGTCCTATAAGGCAACGAATCGCGGGCGCAGGTAATTAATGCTGGGCCGAATAATCCATCCGCGAGAGATCCTCAAGCAACGTCAGCCCGGTCGGATGCCAACCCAACGCCTTCTGCGTCCACTCGCTCGACGCCCACATATCCAGGCCAACAAACCCGCCAAGCCATCCGAAGTGCTCGGCTGCCTCGCTTGCCGGAATCGACTTCACCGGCAGGCCCATACCCTTGCCGAGCACCTCGGCGATGTCGCGAGCGGGGATGCCCTGCTCGGCGACGGCGTGATAGCGCGAGCCGGGCTTGCATTGTTCGATGGCCAGTCGGTAGAGCCGGGCAACATCCAGAACATGCGCGGCCGGCCAACGGTTCTGGCCGTCGCTGAAATAGCCCGACACGCCTTTCTCGCGGGCCACGGCGATCAACGGACTGATCAACCCCTGGCGGAAAGTGTCGTGGACCTGCGGGAGTCGCACCACCGACACCGCGACGCCAGCGTCCAGCTGCTCGGCCCCTTCAATCTCCGATGCTTTCCGTGGATTGGGATGTTCGGTGTTGAACACGTCCTCGGTGGCGGCCTTGCCAGGCAGAGAGCCCATGCCGGTACCCGAAGTGATCAGCAGTGGACGGTTGGATCCACGCAAGGCCGAACCCATGGCCCTGATCACCTGGCGGTCCTTCTCGCAGTTCGCCGCGAAGTTCGCAAAGTTGTGGTCGAACGCGGTGTGGATCACGGCATCGGTTTTGGCCGCGCCATCGCGAAGGGTGTTGGGTTCTTCCAGTGAGCCGCGATGCACTTCGGCGCCGGCGGCTTCCAATGCCCGCGCGCCGTCGTCCGATCGCGTCACGCCCAGCACGGTGTGCCCAGCCGCGAGCAGTTCCGGGATGATCTTCGAGCCGATGAAGCCGGTCGCGCCGGTAAGGAAAATGCGCATGGGGGTATTCCGAGGTGGTGGTTGAATCCACCATAGCGCTGACTTCATACTGGTAAAGTAGTGACGTTATCGTGGTATAGAAACCAACAGGATCGCCATGTCCATCCCTGCCGGAAACATGCTCGGAGCTTATCTTCGCGATCGACGCACCCGCCTCGATCCCACGGCGTTCGGATTCACTGGCGGTCGCAGGCGAACGCCGGGACTGCGGCGGGAGGAGGTAGCCCAGCGCGCCAACATCAGTCCCACCTGGTACACGTGGCTGGAGCAGGGACGGGGCGGCGCGCCGTCCGCGGACGTGCTCAATCGCATCGCCGAAGGGTTGATGCTGACGGAGCCGGAGCGCGAACACCTCTTCATGATCGGGCTGGGCCATCCACCGGAAGTGCATTTCAAACCCACCGAAGGCGTCTCGCCCCGCCTTCAGCGTGTGCTCGATGCATTCGAAGTAGGTCCCGCGATCATCAAGAACGCGCTATGGGACGTCGTGGCCTGGAATCGCGCCGCGGCAGTGCTGCTCACCGACTACGGCAAGCTGCCTCCCGCCGAGCGGAATATCCTCCGGCTGATCTTCTCCAGTGCCCGGATACGCGCAGCGCAAGAAGACTGGCATGCCATGGCGCGCTTCGTGGTGGGTGCGTTCCGTGCGGATGCCGCACGCGCGGGTGCCGCTGCCGAGATCGGACAATTCGTGGAGGAGATGTCCGCTTTGAGCCCCGAGTTCAAGGAGATGTGGCTCGCCAATGATGTGCATGCGTATGGCGAAGGGACGAAGCGGTTGCACCATTCGGAGTTGGGCGTTCTGGATATGGAGTTTTCCGCGTTCTCCGTGGATGGGCGGCCGGATCTGGGGATGATCGTGTATCACCCGGTAACCAGTGGGGATGCGGAGCGGATCCGGGGGTACGTAGGCTCTCGCCCGTTGTCTGGCTAGGCTGATAAGCGGCATATTTCCCATCTTTTACCGTGAGTTAGATGGTTGGCTAAATTTTACTTGACTCTAATTTAGATATTTAGCTAAATATCAACCATGAACACCATCTTCAAGGCCCTAGCCGATCCGACCCGCCGAAAGGTGTTGGAACTGCTCCGCCAGCGTCCGATGACCGCCGGGGAGTTATCGGACCAGTTTCCGGTATCGCGGCCGACCATGTCGGCGCACTTTGCGGTGCTGCGCGAGGCCGACCTGATCGAAGCCAACAAGATCGGCACGAGCATCCTTTACCAGTTGAAGTTGTCGGTGCTCGAGGACGCACTGCTGGGCTTCACCCAGCTGTTCGGCATCGGTGCCGGAGAGCGAAAAGAAACCCGTGAAGGAGCCGACGAATGAGCGAGAAGCCTAATCCCCGTATCAGGCAGGACATTCTCTTCGGCCTCAAGCTCGCGGCGGTCATGGTCGGAGGCGCTCTGCTGCTTTCCCTTGCGCGCAAGCAAGGGTGGATCGACCAGGACTTGGTCACGCGTGCGTACAACGTGATCCTCGGTCTCGCACTCGCGGCCTACGCCAATGCCATCCCGAAGATGTATGGACCTCCGCCTCGAACGCTCCACCACGCGACGTTGGCGCAGTCGGTGAGGCGAGTTACCAGTTGGGCCCTGACCTTGGCCTTCCTGGTGTGGGCCGCGCTATGGGCGTTCGCGCCGCGGGACGTCGCCCAGATCGGCTCGATAGTTGCCGTCGGTTCCGGCGTCGCAATCATGTTTGGTTACTTGATATGGAAGGCGACAAGGTCCGCTTCTAGCCGGCAGTAGGTCTTATGGTTCGCTCGGGCATCGTTGACCCCGCGTCAATCGTACTTGGAGGAGAAAAATGAGCCGTCTGCATATCGAGCGTCATCTTGTTTCACGCATTGGATGGCTGCGGGCGGCTGTTCTTGGAGCCAACGATGGAATCGTCTCCACGGCGAGCCTTATCGTTGGCGTGGCGGCGGCATCGGCCGCCGACAAGCAAATTTTCCTGATCGGCATCGCCGGACTGGTCGCGGGCGCGATGTCGATGGCGGCCGGCGAATACGTCTCGGTAAGTTCGCAGTCCGATACCGAGAAGGCAGACCTGTCGAGGGAAAGGGCGGAGCTGGCGAGCCAGCCTGAACTGGAGCGCGAGGAACTGGCGAGGATATATGAGAAACGCGGCTTGGATCTTGATCTTGCGAGACAAGTTGCCGATCAGCTGATGCGCAAAGATGCCCTGGCTGCCCATGCACATGATGAGCTTGGCATTTCCGAGATCACCACAGCCCGCCCAATCCAGGCGGCGCTTACCTCAGCCATGGCATTCTCTATCGGTGCCGCTCTTCCGATATTGATAGCGATTTTCTCGCCTCGCACTGTACTGGTGCTCACCGTATCCATGGCCTCGCTTCTTTCTCTGGCTATTCTTGGCGCAGTTGGAGCGCGAGCCGGCGGCGCCAACGTCACGAGGGCAACCCTTAGGGTCACTTTTTGGGGAGTCTTTGCGATGGCCCTGACTGCAGGTATCGGCAAGCTTCTCGGTACGGCAATTTGATGCGCGCGTGTCTTTAAACGTTATGCAAAGTTTCGGCATCCAACGATCTTGACCGGAAGCGGTTCAGACCAAAACACGTTGGATGGGGTGAGCTTATGCAGAATGATCAGGCAGGGAGGGCTGCGTTCGTCTTCTCGGGCGCGACGAGGGTCCTCTTTTTGGTGTTCTGCTGTGTAGTCAGCACAACCGGCTACGCACAAAAGGACAACCAGATCGTCATAGGCAAGACCGAGGTCATTCATTCCTCCGTCCTTGGTGAAGACCGGACCATCCAGGTTCATGTGCCTCAGGGAGAGCCGGGTCAGCGCTACCCCGTGCTGTACGTGCTCGATGGCGAGGATCATTTTGCATCCGCTGTGGCCATTACCGAGCAGCTAAGCGGTGTTTTTCCGCAGCTCATTGTTGTTGGTATCGAGAATACCGTCCGACAACGAGACATGACGCCCGATAAGGGCCATGTTGGCAAGATCCTGAGCGAGAGCGAGTCTTCAAGGTCCGGCGGCGGTGGAAACTTCATGTCCTTTCTCGAAAAGGATCTGATTCCCTATGTCGACGGTCACTATCCGACCGCGCCCTATCGCGTCATCACCGGCCATTCCCTGGGTGGACTGGCTGTCATTAATGCCTTTTTCAATCACACGGCATTGTTCAATGCCTATATCGCCAACGATCCCAGCCTGTGGTGGGACGATCAGGATTGGATCAAGGCGGCTGAAAAGTCCGCCGCGACAAAAGACTTCTCGAACAGAAGGCTGTTTGTTGCAATCGCCAACAACATTCCGGCCGGGTACGACATCCACTCCATCTTGAAAGACAAGACTGGTCTTGCGCCGGTTACGCAAGCAGTTCTGCCGTTTGTAAGCTTTCTTCGGGAAACCAAGCTAAAAGGCTTGGACTGGTCGAGTAAGTTTTATGAAAATGAACGTCATGGAACGGTTGAGCTCAATGGCGAATATGACGCTCTAAGGTACATATTTCGCGATTTTCAGTTCAACGTCCGCTTGTTCGACGATCATCCGGATTGGGATCGCTACGCCCTGCTTGAAGCGCACTACAAGGAGGTTTCCCAGCGAATGGGCTACACGGTGTTGCCCTCCGAAAGCATGGTGAACCAGTTGGGCTACGCGTGCATGGAGCGGCACCAGATGAGACAGGCGCTTGCCCTGTTTGAAAGAAATACCAAGGAGCATCCCAATAGCGCGAACGCCTTCGACAGCCTGGGTGACTATTATTCGGCCGCGGGCGACAAGCCGCAGGCGATCCAGGCCTTTTCCAAGTCGCTAGCCCTCGGCGCTACGAAAGAAACCCGTCAAAAGCTGGATGCGCTTACAGCCAAGTGACAGGCGGAAGAGCAGCCTGACCCCCTTGCGCAGAGGCTTGCTAAGCTATCGGGCGAGCCTGAGGGGAGAAACGAATCGTGCTGCTTCCGCAAATGCCCTTTAGCAGGAATTATCGCCAGGGTGCAGCCTGTGCCCTGGCGCTCGCTGGCGCCCTGGTCGCTTTCGCAACGGGAACGGCCTGGGCCGATGGCCTCCCGGCCCAAGGCACACCAGAGAATTCACCGAAAGCCGAAGCTCGGCAGCAAGCGCTGCCGCCGTGGACGGATGGTTACCTCTACATCCATCACATCAGCACCGGACGCGGAAATGCCGCCTATATCGTGATGCCCGATGGCACCACCATGCTCATCGATGCGGGAGAGGCAGACCCGGAGTTCGTCAAGTCCGTGGCGCCGCTGAAGGCGTTTCCAGCTTTGCCGGACGCCACGCACTCCGCCGGTTATTGGATCGCAAACTACATCCGCCAATTTGCGCCTCCCGGTAGGCCAGTTGCGCTCGACTATGCGCTCATCACGCACTTCCACACCGATCATATCGGGACCATACGGCCCGACAGCCCTATGTCAGCCACGGGCGCCTATCGGCTGGCGGGCATTACCGAAGTGGGCGATCTTGTCCCGATCAAGACGCTCGTCGACCGCGGGGCGCCGAACTACACGGTTCCCGTCGACCTTCGTGCCTGTACGCAAAGCAGCGGCGAAGACGGCCGATCGCTTGCCAACTACCTGGACATGGTGGCGTTCCGCAAACAGCATGGAGAACCGGTGGTCGGGCTTCTGCCGGGACAGCTCGATCAGATCCGGTTGCAGCGGCCGCAAAAATTCCCTGACTTCCACATCAGGAATATCGCATCGAGCGGCGTGATCTGGACCGGACGCGGCACTGATACGCAGCAATACGTTCCGCTCGATGCCATCAAGGACTGTCACTTCGACGAAAACCCGCTCAGCAATGTCATCCGGATCAGCTACGGGAAGTTCTCCTATTACTCCGGTGGGGACATTCCTGGTGTTCCCGATTACACGCAGCCGTACTGGCGCGATATAGAGACGCCCGTTGCCGCTGTCGTCGGGCCGGTCGATGTCATGACCCTGGACCACCACGGTAATCGTGATTCCACCAACGGTGCCATCCTGCGGGCGCTGCGGCCTCGGGTAATCGTCCAACAGAACTGGCTTTCGGCGCAGCCCGGGGAAGAGGTCGTCGTGAGAATGGCGTCCGGAGAGTTCTACCCTGGGCCGCGCGATGTGTTTGCGACTGGCATGAGTCCGGAAACACGGATCGCCATCGGGCCCATCATGGACAGGATTTACAAGAGCTACGGAGGACACGTCGTCATTCGCGTAGCTCCAGGCGGAGCCACCTATGAAGTCTTCATCCTTGACGATGCCAACCAGACACGGGAAGTGATCAAGCACTTCGGGCCTTATCAGGCTCATTGAGGGCCCAAGGCAGGAGTCAGCGCGCGAGCAGTGGGCTCGGCGATCGTTACAAGTGGAACAATTTCCCGGGCAGGCGTCACGCGATATCGCGCGGCTGTATTGACGTGGTTCTCAATATCGAGAGAGTAGCTCTGCAACACTTCGCGAGCTCGCACGAGCCGTAGCCTCCCTCACCCCCCCCCCAAAACGGCGCCATGCGTGCACGTTTCCACGTCGGATCACCTCCCACGGTCCGGCGGTGGACCGGTGGGGGAGGCATAGCCTCCATTCCCTTCGTGGGAGTCCAAGAGGAGCGCTTAAAGATCATGACTTTAATGATCAAGTCCAAGCTGTTCGTGCATCGGTTGACCCGTTTCCCGACGATCCTTATCGGCCGACTCGTCGCCACACACATACGCATTCAGACATTGCTGGCCGTGGCCAGCCTGACGGCCATGGCCGTTGCCTTACCTTCGACAGCAGCGACACAAACGCCACATGCCGACGGCTCTACCGCAGTCGCCCGTGCCCGGGTGGCAGCGGACGTATTGATGAGTTCTTACGATCCCGACAAGGCCTGGTTTCCTTCCAGCTGGTGGAACTCGGCAGTCGCCCTGCAGACCATCGGCGACTACATGCAACGCACTGGCGATCGCCGCTATGTGGGCCAACTGAACAATACCTTCGAGAAAGACAAAGGCGTGTTCCCGGCTGGCGTGCTGTCGGGTGATCCTCTATTGGGGAATTTCACCAGCCGGGCCATCGACGACTCCGAATGGTGGGGCCTTACCTGGGTGCAGGCCTATGACCTGACCGGCAACCCGAAGTACCTGGACATGGCGGTCACCATCGCCACCTATGTCAACGGTTACTGGGACACCAGCACCTGCGGCGGTGGCGTCTGGTGGAATGCCGAGCGTACTTACAAGAACGCCGTCACCAACGGATTGTGGATTCGCCTCACCGCTGAATTGCACAACCGGATCCGTGGCGACAAGGTGTGGCTCGCGCGTTCCCGCACGGCGTGGGGGTGGTTCACTGGCAGCGGCATGATCAATGCCAATGGCTTGGTCAACGACGGCCTCACCGATGCCTGCACCAACAACGGCCAGACGGTGTGGAGCTACAACCAGGGCATGGCCATCGGTGGTGGCCTGGAGCTATGGCGCGCAACTAGGGACCCGCAAATCCTGGCGACCGTGCGCCGCCTGGCCGATGCTGCCATCGGCTCGAACGCTCTGGTGACCAATGGCATCCTGACCGAAAGCTGTGATGCCCTGGACCAGACCTGCGACGACAACGGCAAGCAGTTCAAGGGCATATTCACGCGGTACTGGACGGATCTGGTCGACACCACCCACGATCAACGGTACGCGGCATTCCTCCAGGCGCAGGCCGAAAGCATCTGGAACGACGACCGCGACGCCGCCGACCGGCTCGGCACCCGCTGGTCCGGTGCCACCAGTGACGACCATCCCAACGTCTTCGATTGGCGCACCCAGGCCAGCGCGCTAAGCGCCTTGATCGGGGAGGTGCCGACGTTCACGCCACTGGATTCGCTTGCCGCGACAACGTCCCCCGCGCAATCGGTGATCATGCCCGCGGCGTCTGGCGCTTCGTCCATCGCCGTGAACCTCGGCGTTTCGGCGACAGGCTTCTTCCCGCTGCAAGCGCTTGCCGTCGTCAATGCTCCCGCGGGGTGGAGCGTGTCGCCACGAGTCACCACGTTGCGCCTGCAACCACACGGCATAGCGAACCCTGTCAGCGGCAGCATTCCGCTGAAGGTTACCGTGCCGAGCCTTGCGACAGACGGGCACCACCTGATCACGGCCAATGTGACGGCCGCCTGGCTCCGCTTCAGTACCCAGGCCGACGTGCTGGTCGCGCACAAGATCGACTTCGACACCGGCACCGTCGACGAGAACCCGTGGCTATTCGATCCCGATGGCTCGCAGAGCAACGGAGTGCAGAACCGCTTCGCCGACGGCAACGCCCACTTCACATATCGGTTCCCGTTCCCGGCCGATACCACCTCGGCCCAGGTCACCCTGACCATCGACGCCGAATTCCTGGTGCAGGTGAGCAACGACAACGAAAACTGGACGACCGTGCTGCAGGAAACCCAGCCGATCACCGACGGCTCGAACAAGGCCGACCGAACCATCGACCTGACGCCGTACCTCGGTGCCGCCGCCGATGGGTCCAAGCCGGTTTACGTGAAGGTATCCGATGCCTTCCCCAATGACGGATGGGGTGGGCGCGTGTATCACGTGACGGCAAATATCGTCGAATAGGCTGAACTATGCCTCCGCTCCCGAGCAATCGGGAGCGGAGGTCACAAGCGACTACTTGCTGGTATTGGAGGACACCGCGAGGACCCTGAAGCTCCCATCCACGGGCGTCGGCCGCTTGCCTTCTGGAGCAGGCGACAGCTCAGCCGCGGAAAGGAACACCCTGCCGTCCTTGCTGTCCACCGCCAGAGTGCGGGCACTTCGTTGTGTGGAGACAGTGGCCGTCACCCGATAGTGATCCGCACCGTCACCTTCGATCACAGTCAACGTTCCACTTTGCCCGTTGGAGCTGTAGATACGCCCCGTGCGCGAATCGAAGCCCGCCGCATCGGCGCCCTTGCCGATAGGCAGCATCGCCACCTGCTTGCCGGTGGTGGCGTCGGTGATGGCCATCACCTCGTTCTCGCAGACGGAGAACAACCGGTGTTTAGCGGCGTCGATCGCCAGCCCACTGGGTCCATCGCACCCGGCCAGGTCAAACGTAGCGTCCACCTTGCCGCTCCGGGTATCGACGCGCGCCAGGGCATTGCGATCCTCCAGATTGACGAACACGTGACCGCTGCCGTCGGATACCGCGAACTCCGGCGAGCCGGGGAGTTCCACTGAGCCGATCTGCTTTGCCTGTTTCGGGTCAATCACGCTTGCATCATGGCTGCTGCCGTTGAAGGCAAACACATGGCCACTGGCCTTGTCGAACACGATCGCGTCCGGCTTCTTTCCGCTAAGTGGAATGGTTGCTACGGCCTTGAAGGTTAGCGTGTCGAAGACCAGCACGCTGTTGCCCTTGCCGTCGGCGACGAAACCGCGTTGCGCGGACGGCACGAGCGCTACGCCATGAACACCCTTCAGGCCGTCGATCCGTGCGATCCCTTTCCCGGCGTCGACGTCCACCACGTCCACGTGATCCCCGCGGGTCACGAACAGGTGCCGGCTGGCCTCGTCGAACGCCAGGTAGTCCCAGCCGCCAGTTTCAGGCAGTGAAACCAAAGGGGTCGTGGTGAAACTGGCCGAAGCGACGGCCGCAGCGAGAACGAAGGAGATCACATGGCCACCTGTGCTGACAGAAGTTCGCCTACGATGAGCCGTTCCGCTTACCAATTCCTTACGCCGGGATGACCTCGCTGCCGGGTGGCTATTTGCTGGCGGCCTTCTTACGTTGTTCTGCAATGTAGCCAAGCTCAACCTTGGACTTGGGCTCGTCCGGCACCAGGGCCATGCACTTTTTGTAGGCGGCTTCTGCCTCGTCGAGGCGATGGAGCTCGACCAGGTCATAGCCCTGGCCGCGCAAGGCTGCGCACTTCATCTCCACGGGGTGCTGCGACGTCATCTCGGCATACTCCTCGGCCTCCTTGTACAGCGCCAGCGATTCCGATGCCCTGCCATGGACCGTGATCAGGTAAGCCAGCTCGTTCTTGTACTGGCTGTCCATCGGCGAGAGCGCCAGGGCCTTGCGAATGTCGGCCTCTGCCTCCGTCGTGCGATTCATCTCGGTCAATGCATAGGATCGCGCCGCGTACGCCATGGCCCAGGAGGGACCTATCACGACGATATGCATTCTGGTCTTGGGATTTGCCTTGTCCGCTTCAGAGGCTCCCAATATTCCGTACATGAGGCCCTCTGGGGCGCCTCGGGCGCAGTACACCTGCTTACCGGCGTATTCCTTCTCGAATTTGGCGATGACTTCGTCAATGGGGCCGTCGATGGCCGCCTGGATCTTGCCACCCCGGATCATCTCCAGGGCGTGGTTGATCTTCAGGCCGTCCTCGTCGAGCGCGTAAAAATCACTTCCGGGAGCTGATGGGGGGCTAGTGACGACATTGATCCGGTCCTCGGTGTTCGCCTTCGGCGACGATGGTGACGCGCAACCGGCGATACATAGGACGCCGACCATAGCTGCGATTCCTGGACGCATGACCTGCTTCCCCTGGATGGTGAATTGCGCCGGGCGACCCATTCGGTTCGCCGCGATGTATGTTAGTGCTTGCAAGCCTAACTTGGGGGAGTACCGCGATGCGTCAAAGCAGCCATATGTCACGCCTGGGATTTCTGTGCCCTATGGTGGTTTGCGCGATGCTGATCGGTCCGGTCGCGGCAAACGAAACTGCCATCTGTGAGGCGCCTGCCGCTTCCGCTAAATTGGTACTCGACGGAACGTTGCACGCGTTGATCCTGACTATCAGCAACTCCGGTGCAAAGGAACTGTCCCTTGAGAAATTTTACTTCGGGGAAAACATGCTTGGACTGCGCGCAGTGAAGTCCGAAGGCAACCTGGAACTCAAGCAAGCGATTCCACTTCTTGGCCCAGGTGTTGAGCCTGTCACCATTCCGCCCGGAAAATCGTTCGTTCACAAAGTTAATCTGGAGAACTCGTTCGCCGACCTTTCAGATGCTCTGACTACCAGCGATGTACTCGTTTCATGGGCGTTGACCATGGACGACAAAAGCGCATGTTTCGTGCAGAAACTCAGCGGCACGTTCAAGATTCCCAAAGGGCGCTAGTGAAGGTTCTATCCGGCCTTGTGGGCGATGCAAGATCGACTACTTGCTAACGGCCTTCTTGCGTTGCTCTGCGATATAGCCAAGCTCGGCTTTGGACTTGGGCTCGTCCGGCACCAGGGCCATGCACTTTTTGTAGGCGGCTTCTGCCTCGTCGAGGCGATGCAGTTCGACCAGGTCATAGCCCTGGCCGCGTAAGGCGACGCATTTGATCTCCGCCGGGTAGGGCGAGGTTATCTCGGCAGTGGTCTCGGCCTCCTGGTACAGCGTCAGCGACTCTGATAATCCGCCTCGACGCATGATCAGGTAAGCCAATTCATTCTTGTACTGGCCGTCCATCGGCGAGAGTGCCAGGGCTTTGCGAAGGTCGGCTTCAGCCTCGGTCGTGCGATTCATCTCGGTCAGGGCATAAGATCGCGCCCAGTACGCCATGGCCCAGGATGGACCGAGAACGGTGATATGCGTTCCGCTCTTGGTATTTGATTTAGCCGTGCCGGCCGCGCCCACCAGTCCATACATGACGCTATCTGCGGTGCCTCGCGCGGCATACACCCGCTTGCCGGCGTACTCCTTCTCGAACTTGGCGATGACCTCGTTAATCGGACCGTCTATGGCTGCCTGGATCTGGCCGCCCTGGATCATTTGCATGGCGTGGGCGATCTTATGGCCGTCCTCGTCAAGCTCGTAAAAATTGCCTCCTGGAGTAGTTGGCGGCCCAGTGACGACATCGATATGGCGGCTAGCGTCTGCCTTGGCCGACGATTGTGATGCGCAACCAGTGATGCAAACGGCTGCTGCAAGGACTGCAATTGCTAGACGCATAGCCTATTCCCCCCGTGGACGGCGAACCCCGCGTCGCCCGGCCTCTATGCCCCAAGCCAGGAACGCCTCGGCAGCCTACGATATTGCGGGTGGAAAGCACAGCCTACGCCGCCCTTAAAACTTGGTGTCCTGCGAGAAAATCGCATGCCATTGCGTGCCGTCATACTCATAGATGTCGGTGACTCGGAAGCCGTGCTCGTCATCGCCTTTAAAACTGGTGGCAACGGCCGTGTTGCCAAAAATCCTAACGGTGCGTTGGTAGGCATGCTGGTTGGAGGTCCACTGCTTGCCGCGGTTCTTCAAGGAGGAGGCGATGTCGTCTTCCTTGCTTGACAGCTTTCCATGAGAATCAGCGCTGAGGAGCTTTGGATCGTACAAGCACTGCAGGAAAGCCGTATCACCCGTCCAGTATGCGCGGGACCAGCTTTCTTCCAGACGTTGAATGGCCGCCTCTGAATGCTCCGTTTCCGTGACGCAGGCTTCGGCCGCATGTGCCTCCTGGGCGGTCGAGATGACAAGTAGCAATGCAGCGAAAGTCACGTATTTCATGGCAGCTCCTAGAGGGTCGGGAACGAATCCGATGGGACGGGCATCGACAAGACGATGCATTCGTTCACTTAGCTTGGAGATGCCGGAACGGAGCCGCATTTCGCCCGGGACGAACGGCTCCAGCGGCGGGACGAACAGTCCCTGAGGTGTGTCCTGCGGCAGCAGTCTAGAGCGGCTTCAACCAGATGCGATCGTCGTAAACCTGGCCGCCAAGCGTAAAGGTGCAGCGTCCAACTTCACTGAATCCGCACTTGCTATAGAAGGCCTTCGCCCTCTCGTTGTGATCGAAGACAGTGAGATAGAGTTCCGTGGCGTTAAGCTGTCGCGCCGCCGATATACCCCAGTCCATCAGCTCCCTCGCCACGCCCTTGCCGTGCCACTCCGCGGTAACGTAGATCTGCTGGAGTTCCAACGCGCCTGGGGCGGCCTCAGGCCCGGGCGTCGCCCATGGGCGCAGTTTTGCGTAGCCTACGGGCTGGCCCGCTGCCTCGGCGATCCGCCACAGGATGCGACTGTCGCCCAGGTCTTCCACCATCGAGCCGCCCTCGCCATAGGCCGTGTCGCAGAAGGCGGCAAAGGCGGTCGGTTCAAAGAGATGGGCGAACGTTTCGGTGAAGACGCGGCGCGCCATGGGCGGCAAGGTCTTCGCGTCCGAGGCGACAGCAGTCCTATAAGTGGGACGGGTATCTTCTTTCACACTGGCACCTGGCGGGGACCTTGATTGGCCCGCTGATTGTAATCATCAAGCCGAGGGATCAGAAGTCGCCTTTGGAAGGAGGCCATGGCGCGAAGAACACACGCGGAACCGTGCAAACTAGTCGTTTTGGATGGCGAACCAGGCCTGGTCGAAGACTGCTACTCGCATTTGGACGGCGCTTTGCATGAATCCTTTGCGCGCCCCGAGACGTCTGATAAGTTGCGCAGCACCGATGGCCTTGGGGCCTGGTTGAAAATCCTGGAGACGACAGATGTTGAGAACCTACACCGGTACCTGTCACTGCGGCGCGGTACGTTTCAGCGCCGACCTTGATATCAGCGCGGGAACCGGGAAATGCAATTGCACGTTCTGCACGAAGGCACGACTGTGGATAGTGAACGCCACGCCTTATGCCTTTCGATTGTCATCTGGATCCGACGATCTGGTGGACTACATCGGGAAAAAGAACTCCGTAGCGCACCATTTCTTCTGCAGGCACTGCGGAATCAGAGCGTTCGATTTTATCGACATGCCGAATATGAGCGGTACTCCGTACTACAACATCAACATTGCTTGTCTTGATGACGTGGATCTGGACGAGCTGCTTTCGGCGCCGGTCGAGTACTACGATGGCCTGAATGACAACTGGGGCAGCACACCTGCTGAAACTCGACATTTATAGTCGACTTGCTACTCCGCTCCGATGATTGTCGTGCGTGTTGGTGTCGACCCAGGCGGAAATGTCGGCGGCCGTTACTCTCTGGCCGGGCTTCGCCAGGCTCGGCTCAAGCGTGACAGCCAGAAGCCTTCCGTCCGCGCCCACTAGGGCAAGCGAGGGAGAACCGACTATGCCGAGTGAATCGGCATAGCCGATAGCGCCACTCACGGTAGTCCAGCTCAGGCCATGGCTATGGACAAAATCCGCGGCAAGTTCGGGTCCGTCGAACGTCATTGCGAGCGTTCTAACGTCGGGACGCTGCCGCTTGAACTCGTTCAATACCGGAATAGCCTGGACACACCCACCACATCCGGAGAAGAAGAAATCTACGACGGTCGGTCTACCGCTGAAATCATGTTGGGTCACAACCTGGTTCGTGGTCGACTTAAGATTGAATGGTGGCATCGGATTTCCCGGCGCCAAGGCCGCTGCCTTGCCAGGCTGAACCACGTGTGTCGAGAGGGTGAGTTCGGTGATATCAGTATGGTTTCCGCTTATGGCGAAGGCGATGTTGTTGGTGAGCGCCGATAGGAACTGCTGTTCCGTAATTGACTGCCCATCTTCCGAGCGAAATACAAGTTTTTCTTCATCCGGAAAGTCGAATGTCGAGCGAAGCTCAGCATCATTCCTCGGTGGAAGATGCGGGGGCGTCTTACGCGCAGCGATGCGGGCGGCAGTCGCTGCCCCACGTTCAGGTGTATCCAGGCGCACAACGTTGCCGATCATTCCGAACGAGCCAGAATTCAATTTCAGACCAGCCAGGAACTGATCCTCTGTAATCGCTTTCCCGGTCGCATCCTGGAACCCAATAACCTGGGTCGCTGGAATGTTCATCAGCTTCCGAAATTCTGCGTCCGTCGTGGGTGTGCCGGGAGGCGCCATCGCCAGTACTGCTTGAGCGAAAGTTACGCTGGCCAACGCAGCGGGAACCAACCATCTACGACTCATCGTCCGACTCCCTGATCGTGATCGAGAAAGCGCCTTGGAGTGCCCGCGCGAAGAGTCTCACCGAGTAGGTTGAGCATCCGTTAAACGCTCTCGCAATATTTTGCTCCGTAACCTTATTGGCGCCCCGGCCGGATTGGCCAGCCGGGGCTATCAGGCCGTGGTCACGCCCGGTACGCTCGGACTTTGCTTAAGTCCGATGGATCGATGAAGTCACTCCGCCTGCTCCTGCTCGCCCTGGCCTTGTTCACCGCACCCGTCTACGCCAGCGGCCTTGCACCTCGCAACGTGGTCGCCCTTGGCGAATACACCCACCCCCACCAGTTGGTCGACGTGGAGCAAGGTCGACGTCTCAACGTTTTCTGCATGGGCAGCGGCTCGCCAACGGTGATCTTCGAAGCGGGTGGCGGCGACGACAGTGCAAGTTTTCGATCGGTAGAACCCGGCATCGCGGCTACCACCCGAACCTGCGCCTACGACCGTGCCGGCGTCGGCTTCAGTGATCCAGCGCCGTGGCCTTCCACTGCTGCCAATACCGTGGCCGACCTGCATCGGCTGGTGCAGGCAATTAGCCCAGGACAACCCGTCGTGCTGGTTGGGCACTCGAATGGCGGCCTTTACGTACCCCTTTATGCAGCGACCTATCCCAAGGACGTCGCCGGCATGGTGCTGATCGATCCCTTCACCGTTGGCGTGGACAAAATAGCCACCGCCTTGCTGACACCCCGCCAGCGCGATGACTGGTATGCCTCGGATGACCGCGATGTCGCGCAGGCCCGGACCTGCCTGGATATGGCCAACAAGGGCTGGCTTGTGCAGCCGAAGTACCGCAAGTCGCCTTGCCTGGACAATCCACCGAGCCCGGATCCGGCGCGGCATAAGGTGCTTAACGAACAACTCGCGCGCCCGAACGAGCAGCAAGTCCTGCTATCTGCCTTGCTGGACACCTACCCGGCGCAAGACCACGGCATGTCTGGCAGCGAGCTCGACCTGCAGCGTGCCAACCCAGACTTCGGAAGCATGCCGCTCATCGTGCTAACCGCCGGCAAGGACGAACAGACAGGGCTGCCAAAGCGCACACGGGCGGCGATCGCCAAGGCATGGAAGCACAATAACGACGAACTGGCCGCACGTTCACGGCGCGGCAAGAACGTCTTGGTTCCCGGCAGCCATCATTACATCCAGAAGGAACGGCCCGGCGTGGTTATCGACGCGGTTCGCCAGGTGGTCGATGAAGTGCGCAGCGCGGGCAAACACTAGTTCTAATTAAAGGACGCGCACGTTCTTCTCTGGATGAGCACGGTAGTAGTCGAGCCTGGACTCGAGGCTGCCCACATGAATCTCCAGCTTGTGGCCGTCCGGATCCAGGAAGTAGAAAGATGCTCCCTCGCTACGATTGTCCTTCCACGTAGGGCAGCTTGCGGTCAGTCGGGCGGCCAGGGCCGGGAATTCGTCTTCCGCCACCGTAAAAGCAATATGGGTGTAGTCGGGGTGCGGCGAAGCGCGGGCGGCTGGGTCGTAGGACAGACACAGCCACAACTCTCCAGCCTCGAGATACGCCCCCTCATTCCATACCGCGCGTAGCTTGCAGCCAAGGACTTCGGTATAGAAAGAAACGGAGCGGGACACGTCGTGGACGGCCAGGGTGAGGTGGTTCAAACCAGTGATCGTAGGTGCCATGTGCTGGGACTATGCCATGGCAGCATCGGCAATTTCTTGCGACTTGCGGCCTGTCAGGTGAAGCCGCAAGATTCTTCTCGAAGAGGGGAGGGGGACACCAAAGAACTTGAATCATGCCGGCCGGGTACCGGCGCTTTGTCCTGCAAGGAAGAAAATCACGGGTCCACAGCGATACCGCTCAACCTGAAATGAGCCGGTGCTGTTTCGCGATCGATGCTACAGGGGAACTTAATGGAAGATCAGCAGGCCGCGCTTGATGGTGGCGACATGAACGCGCCCACCATGGCTCAGGAAGAAGAAGCGACGAAAGGAGAAGAGTGCTTCGTCGTGAAGTTTGAGAAGACAACAAGCCATTATGGTCCGGAACTAGGGCCGACAGAATTTCGCGGGAAGGGCCGCGTCACGATCCAGGGCGCACTCATAAGCTTCGATGGCAGGTCTTGCAGGCTTGAATGGCTGTGCAAAGAGAAACACTTTGATGTCTCCGGCTCGGACGTGTTCAACGTACAACGAGTGGGCAAAGTGATTGCTTGCCAGCTGCGTAATAACTCCGGTGAATTTCTCTCGATCAAAATGACTGTCCCCAGCACGCTGGAGGCAGCCCGACTGGAAGCGCGACTTCCTGCGAATAAGACACCCGAGTTCGCTGTCGCGTCGGCTGAGCGGTCCGAGTTCCACGAGCGTCTGGACGCCCTGAGCCCGAAGGCGATTGCCGTGCCCGTGCTCGTCGGAATCAATATCCTGGTGTTTATCGCCATGTGCGTCAGCGGCGTCGGCATCTTTACAGTCGACGGCAACGCGGTGCTGTCATGGGGATCGAACTATGGGCCGCTTACCGCCGGTGGCCAGTGGTGGCGTTTAGTAAGCAATGTGTTCGTACATTTTGGAATCATCCACGTTTCACTCAATATGTGGGCGCTTTATGCCAGCGGTCGCACAGTTGAGCGCCTTTTTGGCACCGTGCGTTTCATCGTGCTCTACCTGTTTGCCGGCATCGCTGCGAGCATGGTCAGCCTGCTTTGGAATCAGACCGTCAATAGCGCCGGCGCGTCGGGCGCGATCTTCGGCGTCTTTGGCGGCATGCTTGCCTTTGTGATGAACAAACGCAACGAAGTGCCCCAGTCGGTGATGATTGAGCATCGCAACAGCACGTTGGGTTTTGCTGCCTATTCGTTGTTCTACGGCATGGCCCACACGGGCGTGGACAATGCGGCACACATTGGCGGATTGGTATCCGGCCTGGCGATGGGCTTCGCCCTGGCTCGGCCGCTGACTAGCGAGGCGCGCCGTGCTCCGCGACCGGCGAGCCTGTGGCTTTCTATATCGCTCGGCGCTGCAGCGCTTCTCGCGTTGAGCTGGCCTATTACCCATCCAAGTGCGCAAACGGCGCGGACCAGGCAGTTCGCTTTGCTGCTTGGGCACCTTGGCGAAGACGAAGATGTGGCTGTTAGCGCGACAAACGCACTGCAGCAGCGCACCACGAGTGAAAAGTTGTCCAACCAGGAAGTGGCGAGCGAAATCTCCAGCTCGGTATCCCCGAAATGGGATGCGTTGTACCGCGAAGTCGCCGCCGTTCAACTGCAGCCTGGGGACGCGGACTTTGAGCTTCACAGCTTGTTGCTTAAGTACTTCGATGCCAGGAGACAGCAGTTCTCGCTGCTTGCCCGGTCGCTGCCTGGCAACGATATGGCGATCCTTGAACAGTCAAATGCCCAGAGAGACTCGGCGGACAAGGCGCTGTCCGAGCTCAAAGCCGAGAGGTCCAAGAAGCCGTGATAACCCAGAATCCATCCGTGATCTACTCGACGTTCTGGCGTCGCGTGGGTGCGCAGCTGCTCGATATCGTCGTCCTGCTTCCAGTCATCGCCCTTGCCCCGGTGCCTAGCCATCCTGGTTTGGACGGCTAGCCATCTTTTTGCCTTGGTCATAGGGCTTGACAATACCCTCGTGCGGTGCAACAAATAGCTACCGGCGCGTTAGCTGCCGGCCCACTGCCAGTTGTATCCCTGGGGATCCGCTTTGTTGCCCACCGCACACTGCAACGTTCAGTCCAATCGCGTGCCGCATGTCGGCGCGATGGGTCGATGTTGTCCGGGCTGACGCCGTAGCGGATCTTCCGCTCGACGTTTAAGACTCGCAAGCCACTACGCCTGCCGCCGCTTTCGCGTGCCGCATGGCGGTCGCGACTACGCCAAGAGATCGTCCATGACTTATCCCGCCAACGCACTTCGGCGCGCGTGTTCGTTCGCATTTGTTATCGGCAGCGCCGCGCTGTCGTCGCCTGCTGCTGCCCAGGCCAGTGCCGAGGCAGGGCAGGTCAAGACGCTCGACCAGGTGGTGGTCACGGGCGTTCGTGCAAGCAACCGCACCTCGCTGGATTCGCCGGTTCCCGTGGACGTGCTTACCCAGGAAGACCTGCGGAGCGCGGGCGCGGTGAACGGCGAACTGGGCGCGGCCCTCGCCGTGCTGCTGCCGTCGTTCAATTTTCCCCGCCAGTCGAATTCCGGCGGGTCGGACCATGTGCGGTCTGCGCAGCTGCGCGGATTGTCGCCGGACGAAGTGCTGGTACTGGTCAACGGCAAGCGTTTCCACACCTCCGCCCTGGTGAACACCGATACCAAGATCGGTAACGGCACGACGCCGGTGGACTTCAACGCCATCCCCATCAGTGCGATCAAGCGCGTCGAGGTGCTGCGCGACGGTGCCGGCGCACAGTATGGTTCCGATGCCATTGCCGGCGTCGTGAACATCATCCTGAAGGACGCGCCGAGCGGCGGCGAGGTCTCCGCGAACTATGGCGCCTACCATACGAAATTCACGCCCACCGATCGCACCATCACCGATGGCCAGGGTGGGTACGCGTCCGCCGACTTCGGCACCAGGCTGGGCGATGCAGGATTCCTGCACGCTGGTGTGGAAACCAGCCATCACGCCGGTACCAACCGCGCGGGCTATGACACCGTGCCCGACTTCATCGCCGATCCGACACCGGCGAACCTGGCGCTGCAGGGCAGGCGAAACTACGCCGCGGGCGATCCTCCCAACGAGAGCTACAACGGCTGGTTCAACGGCGAGCTGCCGTTGAACGATCATGCGAGCCTGTATGGCTTCGGTACCTACACGCAAAGGCATACCACGGGCGACAACTACTTCCGCTACCCGGACAGCAGCGCCAACGTTCCATCGATCTATCCCGATGGATATCTGCCGCAGTCGCTCGGACACAACCGCGACTTGCAGACGGCCGGGGGCATCCGCGGGACGGCCGGCGAATGGAACTACGACGGTAGCCTCAACTGGGGCCGGAACGCGTTTGATTACGACCTGAGGCATTCCCTTAACGCATCCCTGGGTGCGGCCAGCCCGACGGACTTCCACATCGGTAGCTACGCGTTCAACCAGGGTACGGCCAATGTGGATGCGAACCGTCAGTTCGACATCGCCGGCAGATCATGGACCCTCGCCGTGGGCGGGGAATACCGTCGCGAGCACTTCTCCACCGGTGCGGGTGATCCGGCTTCCTATGCCGTGGGACCGATCGATGCCCCGGCGGGCGCCCAGGCGGGTGGTGGCCTGCAGCCGCAGGACCGGGCCGACCTGTCGCGCCACGTCCAGGCCGCGTATGCGGAAGCTTCGAGCGACCTGACGGACAACGTATTCGTCGACGCTGCGGGCCGGTACGAGCACTACAGCGACTTCGGCGGCAACTGGAGCGGCAAGTTGAGCGCGCGCTGGGAATTCACCCCGGGCTTTGCCTTGCGCGGGGCCGCCTCCAACAACCTTCGCGCACCCTCGCTCAGCCAGATTGGTTACGAAGCGACCACCACCGGCTACGGTGCGGACGGCAAGCTGGTCACCGGCCGCATCCTCTCCGTCAACAACCCCTTGGCGCGCGACTTGGGCGCGCGATCACTCAGCCCGGAGAAGTCGCGTAATTTCAGCCTGGGCCTGACGGGGCAACTGGGCGATGCCTTCGACTTCTCCGTCGATGCCTACCAGATCGCCATCGATCATCGCGTCACCTTGTCCGAGACGATCGACAACGATGGCCTGGAGCAATATATCGAGCAGAACTTCGGCGTTCCCGGCGTGCAGAGCGTGCAGTTCTTCACCAATGCCGTGAACACGATCACTCGTGGTGCGGAGGCCGTGGGGAACTACCACCAGGCCCTTGCCGGCGGAAAGCTGCTGCTGACCCTCGCCTACAGCCACAACAACACGCAGATTCGCAGCGTGCAGGCGACTCCCGCGGCCTTGCTGGCCGCAGGCGCGGATAACGTGTTGTTCGGCGTGGAAGCGCGCAATACCTTGACCGACGCCGCACCGCGCCAGCGCGGAAGTTTTACCGCGCGATGGGATAACGAGCGCTGGGGCCTGCTCGGGCGCGTCACCCGGCAAGGTGCCACCACCCGGGTGTTCGATTTCGGCGACGGATTCGAGCCCACGCAAACCTACGTGCCACGGTTCCAGCTGGACGCCGAGGTGGAGTTCCACGCCACACCTCGGCTTAGCTTCTCCCTGGGTGGCGACAACATCACCAACCAGTATCCAACACGGTCGGACAGCGACATCAATTACGGCGAGAATTTCCCCTACGACGTGATCTCACCGATCGGCAGCAATGGCGCTTACTGGTACGGCAGCGTTCGCTATACGTTCTAGCCCTCACACCGTTACGACAACCTTCCCAAACTGACCGTTGGCTTCAAGGTAGCGATGAACTTCCACTATCTCGTCGAAGGGAAAGACCTTGTCGATAACGGGCTTCAGCGCACCGCTGGCGAAGCCTTGGACGATATAGCGGACCGATTCCTTTAAGCGGGAGGGATCGCCGCTGGTCTGCCAGATATTGTGCGCCTTGATCGTCTGTCGCTTTGCCAGGAAGTCGAGCACCGGAATCGAGGTGGCTCCATCGTCGAGCGCTCCATAGAGGAGGAAGATTCCCTCAACGGCCAGTACTTCCATCAGCTTCGGGAAGGAGGCGCCGCCGACAGGATCGAAGATAACGCGCGCGCCTTCGCCGTTCGTGATCTTCAGCACTTCCGCGACCAGATCCTGTTCGCCGGTGACGATCACATGCTTGGCGCCGGCGTCGAGCAGCTGTTGGCGCTTGGCACGGGTACGCGTCAACGCAACGGGCGTCGCGCCAACGAGATTGGTGATCTGGATGGCGGCAAGGCCAACGCTGCTCGAGGCGGCCGGAATCAAAACCACGTCTTGCGGCGTGAGCTTGGCACTTTCAATCAGCGCGCCATACGCTGTGACGAACATCATCCAGATCGACGCTGCCTCCTCATGGGAGAGCGATGGCGGATGCTTGACGACGGCGTGGACCGGCGCAACCACCACCTCGCCGTACATACCGTACTGGTTCATCGAGAAGGCAGGAATGGTACTGACGACGTCGCCAAGCCTGAATCCGGTCACGCCCTCGCCGATGGAATCGATGACACCCGAAGCTTCATAACCCAGTCGCGCCGGCAAGTTGGGCGACTCGATATACGCATCCTGGCGAAACATCGCTTCGGCGCGGTTGATACCGATCGCCTTGACCTGGATGCGGACCTCACCCGGCCCGGCATCGGGAACAACCACATCTTCAAACGTGAGAACTTCGGGACCGCCAGACGCGGCGAAACGGACAATGCGGGACATGGGCCACCTTCTTTCCAGCGCCGCGGAATTGCGTCGCTCAAGCAAAGGTAGGTCGGCCCGATGCGCATAACTAGCCGATGGTCTGGACTAGCGCTCATTCCAGACCGGAATGAATGGGTCGAATCGCCCTCTTGATTCAGGCGGCGAGTGCGGCGCGCGGCTGAAGACAGCTCTCCACGAAGGCCAGGAACTCCCGGGCTTTGGCGCTGACCAGCCGGCCGGTTGGAAAGACGGCAGAGAGTGCAACCGGCTCAAGTTGCCAATCCTCCATCACGGGAACGACGGTGCCTGAATGCAATTCCGGTGTGAACGACCATTCCGATGCGATCGCCAAGCCGATGTCGGCCAGGACGGCTGCGCGCACGCCCTCTGAAGCCGTGATGCTGACGCGGCCCTTTGGGGTGATGGTGGCCTCGTCGGCTCCCCGTCGAAACGTGCAGGCTTCGCCGACCCCATCATGCGTATAGATCACCAGCTTATGGTCTAGAAGCTCGCTGGGCGAGGACGGTGTTCCATGCCGCGCGAGGTAGGCGGGCGTACCTATCAGTAAACGTCGAGCCTGGCCGATCCTGCGGGCCGGCATGGAGAAATCAGCCAAGTCACCCATGCGCAAGGCAACGTCTATTCCCTCGTCCACCAGGTCGACGTGGCGCTCATCCAGCCTGAGGTCGAGATCGAGATCGGGGTGTTTGTCCAGGAAACGCGGAAGCTGCGGGATGATGTGGAGCCTGGCAAAGCAGACCGGCGCCGACACCCGCAGGCGCCCATCCAGGCCGCTCGCGGATCCTCGCGCCGCCCGCACGGCTTCATCGGCGTCTTCCACCGCTCGTTTGGCATGCTGGTAGAAATTAAGGCCGGCTTCGGTGGGCGTCAGGCTTCGAGTCGAGCGCAGCAACAGCCGCACGCCTAGCCAATCTTCAAGCTGGCTGATGGCCTTGGAAACAGCCGGTTGGCCGATGCCCTGGTATCGAGCGGCTGCGGAAAAGGATCCCGTTTCGATGACACGGACGAAGATCTCGAGGGAGGCTAGGCGATCCATATTTATGCTCCTTTGGAATAAGCATACAAGGATCGGCGCTCACCTTGTCTTGCGGCGTTGCCGGCTACCGTGCCCGCACCCAACCCCAAGGAAACCGGCCCTTCATGTGGACCGTGATCGTCATCGCCGCCTTGGTCGCCGCCCTGGCCACCGTCATCGCGACCAACTTCCATAAACCGGAAAAGAGCATCCGCTTTCCGGTAGAGCATTGCCACGCGGTACGCGACCCGCAGTTCCGCCTGGAGATGGACGCGATGCTCGGGCCGGACGTGCTGGAAGGCAACCGCGTCACAGTGCTGCAGAACGGCGACGAGATCTTCCCGGCCATGCTGGCGGCGATACGCTCGGCCACCCGCACCATCACTTTCGAAACGTACATCTACTGGTCCGGGAAGACAGGCAAGGAGTTCGCCGACGCCCTGAAGGAGCGTTCCCAGGCCGGGGTGACAGTCCACGTGATGCTGGACTGGGCCGGCAGCGAGAAGATGGACAAACGCCTTCTCGATGAGTTGCGCGATGGCGGCGTGGAAGTGGAGCGCTACCACCCGCTGCGCTGGTTCCACCTGGCCCGCATGAACAACCGTACCCACCGCAAGATGCTGGTGGTGGATGGCCGCATCGGTTTCACCGGTGGCGTCGGTATCGCCGACCAATGGACGGGCCATGCGCAGGATCCGGAGCACTGGCGCGATATCCACTTCCGCGTCGAAGGCCCGGTGGTCGCCCAGATGCAGGCCTGTTTCATGGACAACTGGATCAAGACCACCGGTACCGTGCAGCACAGCGATGGCTACTACCCGGAACTGGAGCCCGTGGGCGACGAGGCCATGCACCTGTTCGTGAGCTCGCCCGCCGCGGGCGGCAATTCGAGCATGCACATGATGTACCTGCTGGCCATCGCCGCGGTGAAGGAAAGCTTCGACCTGCAGGCCTCGTACTTCATCCCCGACGACATCACCATCAAGGCGATCCTCTCCGCGCGCGACCGTGGCGCCCGCGTAAGAATCCTGGTTCCAGGGAAATACATCGATTCGAAGCTGGTGCGCATAGCCTCGCGGCGCACCTGGGGCGTCCTGCTTGCTGCCGGCGTGGAGATCTACGAATACCAGCCCACCATGATGCACAACAAGGTGCTGATCATGGACCGCCACATGGTGTCGGTGGGCTCCACCAACTTCGACATGCGCTCGTTCAACCTCAACGACGAGGCCAGCCTGAATGTGTATTCGGATGCCTTCGGCGCCACGATGACCGGGGTATTCGAAGCCGATCTGCGCCACGCCAAGGCGTATACCCTGGACATGTGGCGCAGTCGTCCCCTGTGGCAGAAGCTGGGCGAAGCGATGATGCTGCCGTTCGAGTCGCAGCTATGAGTGGTCTTCCGTCACTGGAACAACGGCGTATGCCCGCCTGGTCGCCCCGTCGATGCCCTGCGACCCTACTTCGGCTTCTTCCCCGCGAGGAGAGGCTTGGTGGCAGCCTGGCCCATCCAAGACATCAACTGCTCCTCGTCAATATCCTTTCCTGACGTCAATTCAACGCCCCGCGTCGATTTGCCCATGCCGGTCGGCGTCACGGGTGGTTCTGGATGGATCTCGGTACCGCGGATGAACATCAGCTTCACGTGGCCGACGAAAGCGCCGGAGGAGAAACACCACCCATCACTGACGCCGTAATACGCCATGCCCCACTTTACGCCGCGCTTCAGGCCGGGCACGGCTCTCTGCGCCAACGCATCGACCCGTTCTGCGATCCCGCGCTGGGGCTGCGGCAGGCTGGCAATATAGGCGAACACGGGGTCGTCGCCATCCGCGGCTTTCGCGGAACTCGCCTTGCCGGTCATGGCGACAAGGAGCTCGTCCGCTCTTACTTTGCTCGCAGTTTTTTTCACCGACTTCTTCGTCATGGGTACCCCGCTGTCGCATGGCTGCGCCTACATCGCTGGCATCGACACGGCCGTGCCATCCGACCACGTACCGGTGGCGACCAAATACACGGAGAGGGGCGGCAGTGTGGCGGTTTCAGCCTCGTGACCTGGTGTCAGGAACCAGTAATTGCCGCCAATGACGGGCGAGCCCGGCAAATTCGCTCCCCAGTTCTTGCCGTCCGCGAATGGCACATAGAACATGACGTGAGCCATGTTGTGACTGCCATAGGCCGACAGATAGGAACTCTTCGACATCATGTAGCACATGGCGCCCGCTTCCAGGGCCGGAATTTCCTTGGTGCGAAGGGCGGTCTTGATGCGATCCATAATCTGGGCATCGGTGTGCCCGGTAAGGGTCATCGCCGTTCGCATGGTAAGGAGCGGTGTGAATGAACGCACGGCCGGCGGGTTGTCGCATGCCGCTGCGCGAATCTTCGGGTTCCAGCGCTCGGGCCAGTCAGGCGCGCCGCCGATGCCGCGTCCTACATAGCAGACGAAACCGTTCGTTCCCTTGACCGCCGTTTCGTAGCCCGTGCGGGTCAAGACCAGGACGGTCGCGTCCTTGGCGATGGAATCCGGCGCGGCGCTTTTCGCCAGGGCGATCTCCTGGGTCCGGTCCATGAGGTAGGCCTCCACCGGCGCCATGCGGGTGAGTTCGTCCGCGTGTGCTGCGGTGCTGCACAATCCAGTCAGTGCCAGTGCGGCGGCCGCCACTCTTCGGGCCATGCTACCGGCTGAAAATTTCATGGTATTCGCGAAAATCGATTCGGACATTGCGACCCCCACCCCGTCTCATCGATATGGCCTGTTGTACAGAAACAAACCGGGTAGCGCCAGAGTGCGGCGGTTGACACGCGAATGACAGATCACTTGGAAGCTACTTCTACTACGGATATCGCACCAAACCGAGTGACCCTGTTGCGAATGGCCCCCCGGTACGGTTCCAGGCTACGAGTCGTATTGCAACTCCAAAACGAAAAATCAAATACAGACGATGGTTTTTTGTTATCTGCCTGAATAGAAATTTTTGCTGCCTTTTTCGCATCAAATATTTCCAAAAAATCTATGCTCAGAGAGTCCGACGTCTCAGCCTTACCAACGTAGCTAGCACCCAGGGCGATGGGCTCGTTTTCGGATTGCAAGAACTTGATGAAGTCATGACGCCTCTCAGGCCGAACCGTCACCCGTAACTTGACTGGGCTTACCTCACCCGTTGCACAGTACGACTCGCTAGAGGCGGCGGACTGCACCCATCCGGCCAAGGCCAGAGCGAGAAGCATGTTGAAAAGTATCGAGCGCATTTGACCTGTTGTACAGAAACAAACCGCGTGGCGCCAGCGTGCGACCACTTAAAAAGTTGGTGGTGGCAGAAGCTGGGTGAGGCGCTGATGCTGCCGTTCGATTCGCAGCTGTGAGTCGGTTCCTGAAACGGATCAGGCGAATGAACGCCCCGGCATTTACACCCTAGCTGGTCTTCCGCCACTGGAATAACGGTTAACCAACTGCTTCATGTCGCCGAGTACGTCATTCGCCACGGTGGCTCGTCGCCCCGTCCCGTTTGAAAGAGTAAGGGTGGCGGGCGAGCCAGGGTAGAAAACCGTAACCGCACGGCCGGGCATACGCCCGCCTGGTCGCCCGCCAGAAATGGCAGGGTACCCACGGGCCCCGCAGAACAGCTGCGGGGCCCGTGCGGTTAACGGGTTTCTACACCCGGTTGCCGGGCTCTCCCGGCAACACGCGCATGATCTCGATTTCCGTATGGGCACTCCATACGAATATTCTCAAAGTTGCTCTAAGCATCCCATCGAACGATCCTCAATCATTCGCCAACGCCATCCATGAGAAGCGAGCATGAACAGCAAAGTTCGGCGGCAAACTATTCACAAACCTTTACTGTGCGGCGCTGGCGGAGATGCGGCGGTGCAGTCGCCGGGCTCGACGACCTGACACGCTTTCCCAGTTACTTCATCGTAAACGACCATGAAGGGCCTGTTTGGTCTTTGTGTAAATCGCATCAACCAGGGGATGTTGTCTGCGCCCTCAGGCCGGGCAGTCGCCCCGTAGCGCATTACACGCGGCACTCCCTTTGGGCCCGCGTTGCTCAAACGATAAGCGCTCATCGCGTTCAACCATGGCGGCGGCTCCGCCATCGCGGGTACGGCGAAAGTCATAACGAGCAGGCAAGCCAGTCGGCGCTTGTCCGGGAAATACAGCATGCATGATTTGGGCACGAGCCTGGCGCTCCCTTGCTGCGGGCCCTCGAGGCCATGGCGCCGAGCTTATGCTGGGCACGCACTTGCCGTCGAGGGTGAGGCCTGAAGCGGCCTTGGAAAGCTCTGCCCATGGCCGCTCCTAATGCAGGCGCGAGGCCCGATGAGTCACTTGAGTGATTCTCCTAGGTGTTCACCGGCGTGGGTGACGTGACATGAACGAAGGTATTCGTAGGTTGAGGATGACTCCCCTGCCTCTCGGGCAAGTGAGTTCCACAGTAGGCATAGTTGATTCAGGGCATGCATCGGCGGCATTCCCTCGCTCTAGGCTTGTTGCTCTATATCCGCGGATGTCGAGTGGAAGGCGTCAACCATCATCTTCAGAAGGCCTCCGCTCGATCGCAAGTTCCTACCTCACTGGGGTCGGACTTCCGCCCATTCCAGTGAGTTCCGACACAAAAGTCCGGGCGGACTCAAGCTCTGGATCTACGAGAAGATTGAGTTTGAGCACCTCTGCCACCCACTTCGGTCCATGATTTCCGATTGAACGAACGAAACCCTCAAGCTCCCCTTCCGACACCAGATAAATACCACTGCTCCTTAGCAGTGCATCTAATCGCGAGAATGCGCGGGTCGGATCACCGGGTGGAATCGCGGCCTTACCAAACGCCTTAAGCGCCTTCCATGGCGATGTTGCGCGCATCGCCAGTTCGACCTGTTTCGCTGCGTCGTCGGGAAACTGATCGGAAGTCACGCTTTGGAGCACCAGACTTATGTCGCGAACAACGTCGCCAGTTAACCGTTTTGGCACCGTCCGCCCTACTGCGTCGACGACCAACTTCCACTGTGGCTCTATTGAAATCCATTCGCCGCCTGTGCTTTCAACCAGATCCTTGAACTTTGCACGGTCACGGATAACGTCAATATCGAGAGCGCAGGAGACGGGGACGTTCAGGTTCCGCAAAGCTCGAATGACCATAGGAACTCGATCCTTGCCACCGCAATGCGTGAACATGATGTCCAAGTTTTTCCCGCCGCGGTTGTCCGATAATGCATCTGCTATTGCAGAGTAGAATCTCGCATCGCCGTCTGCCTCGCATATAATGACTTTCTCGTGGAACAGCCCATCGAGAATGTTCGAGTATCTAAGAAGAGGGTCGGACCAAAGATCTCGAAGTCGATCGTTTGAAAGCTCGCAAATAGCTGCTCCACGATCGTCTCGTGTTATCCGAACTACGCGCACCCGACTACTATCTGACTCGAGAAGGCCGCGAATAAAGTCGCCGCTGTGGGTCGCCATAAATATTTGACGTTCCGCAAAATCAGAGGAAGCCAACATTCTCCCAAGTAGGCGTATCTGGGGCGGATGAAGAAAAGTCTCAGGCTCGTCGATAATTAGTACGTTCTCAAGCTGCCCGGCCAGCGTCAACAAGATGCCCGCGAAACTTCGCATGCCGTCGCCCTGGGAGTGCAGGAAAGGCAACAATCGGATCTTCTGCATGTACTGAAAGCTAGCTCGATCGTGCTCAGCCGTCGCGGCGGGCTTCTGACCGACTCGAAGAGGAATGAGATTCCCTCCAAACCGATCAACGACCAGGTCTACTCCGTAAGCTCGTCGGAAATACGAGCTGAGTGTCACTTCAAGGCGATCGTCAAGATATAGCCGATGAATTGGCAGTGCCGGCGCCTCATTAGCAGCGGAAAAACTCCCCACGGGAGCCGATGCATTAAGCCGCTGATCCGTAGTTAGAAAGTAAACAAAGAATCGCGAATACTGCTCCAATTTACCTGGGCCGTTCCACATGCGGACGAGATTTTCGTAATAAAACGAAATTCCGAGGAAGGTCTCATACTCCTGACCTTCCTTCCGCCGCGCCAAGGTTGAGATCCATGCGATCAGCTCGTCAGAGGTGCCTTCGCGAAAATATGTTGATTCTTTTACTAAAGAGCCGTCAGTACTTGAAGAGGCATTGGCTAAGATCTCGCGCAGGAAGGTAGTCTTTCCCGCATTGTTGGGACCTACGACGACGACGACGTCATTCTTATTGAGCTGTAGAGACGACTCATCGACGAACACCACCTTGTCAATCCAAACACGCGGCTGCATCGGCGTTCCCCAAAAAGAACTAGCTGAGAATGTCAGGTCCGTAAGAGCACATCCAATTGGCGTGGGTCTGGGCCCTTGTCGGAAACCGAATCATACCGGCTTGTGGCCGCCTACTGAGCAGCTAAGAGCAAGCCTTCTCGAGGCAGAGACCACGTGCCTAAGAAGGACTGAAGAGGTCTGCAGAGTATTTGAGAAAGTCGGATTCCCGGCGGGGAATGCTAGGACAACTGCTAAGCGGCCCAGGGACTGTCATCGACGAATGGGAGATCAAACGTAGGTCAGACCTGTCCATGGCTTACGCGGGCGGGTCCGTTATAGCCAAAATGGTTTCGCCCATGACGTCGAGGTACCTCCTGAGGACCAGCACCTTGTGCTTTCGGTGCCGTGCCCGCAGGAGCTGCCCGGGAGTGATCGAGAACAACCGCTCCGTGCCTAGCAGATTCCGCTGGACGACCTTGAACTGCTGATCTGCTTCGGGCGAGCGATGCGCAATTCGATTGCGCAATCTTTCGCAGTCAGCCAGTTCGTCCGCTTTTGTGGCCAACATATCGATAATGGGCCAGCCGTTGTCAATATAGGTGGTAACGAGATCCCTAATTGCACTCGGTTTGGCCCAGGACAAGAATTTGTTTCCACCTTTTACTATTGCTCGTGCGATCGGTACTTCGCATGCACGGAGCCGCGAGGGCGCAGATGCCCCTTGTAGAGAAACCCCGCCAGTTACGTAGTGGAAAAACAAAGTCTCCAGGGCCGCCTCATACGCCGTAAAAGCACGTAGGAATAATGCCTCAGCAAGCGCATCTGCGGCGTGATTCTCAGACTCGCGGTCCGTGGGCGCGGATTCAAGGCCATCTGAATATTCCAGAAGTGATCCATGCGCGTCATTATGAGCTGAGCGAAATATCACCAGCTCGTCTGGAGTCATAAATCAAGTAGCTCAAGCACGAACTTTGCACGTTCTCGCCGCGCTTCAGTATCCGTAGTACGACGTTGTGCGTAGTTGATGAAGCGAGCGTAAGCAGGGCTTACCGCGTCCGGCTCTTCCTCTGTGTACCTTGTATACTGCGCACTTATTTCATCCAAGCCGCTGCGCCAAGTCAAAATATCATCGCGCCCTATAGGTGGTCTCGGGGCGTTTTCGAGTCCAGCGATCGGATGAAGTGCGTGCGCAACGCAGGTAAACAGCGTATAGAACCAATGCTGACGCACCCAGTTTGTCGCCCTTAGTTCTTCGGCGTTGTATATGCCGCCGACAAAGCGCATTGCGTCATGATACCGCTCGACGCCAGCGTGGATTTCGTCCGGAATGATGTCGAAGTCTTCAAAACGCTTGTAGTAGCGCTCAATGTTTTTCACCGTTTGTACCCCACCAACAAGGGCCACAAGTAGATCGGAAGCGAGCTGAGCCTCTCCCATTCGGCTAACTTGTTTCTCCGTTAGAACACCACTTTCAAGTATGTAATTGATATATGCATGGCCAAGCTCGAATGCAGAAGTCTTGAACACGCCAAGATACTTAGCATTAAGTTTTTCTTGACGATTCAACGTGACCGAATACGTGTTGATTCTGGCGAAAATATCTAGCATATCCGCGACACTCACGTCGTACAGCAGGTCGACGCCCACTTCGTACTGGAGGATTGCTCCTTGAATGTCTTCGTGCAAATCCGAGAACAATTTTCCCGAATATTGATCGTTATGTGCGCGTAGAACCGTAAATCCGCCCGCCACGAACTCCAATATTGTTCGAATTCGCTGCTGCCCATCGACTACCGTGCGCACATTCTTCTGATTCACCAAGTCTTGCGTTAGTAACACTTTGGGCATCGGTTTCCCGCGCAAGATGGTATCGACCAGGAAAGACTTGGCCGCGCGAGTCCAGACACCCCGTCTTTGGAACTTCGGCGATAGATCGAGAAGGCCTCTTCCGTGCCACTCGAGGAAGTCAGCAATACTGTAGGAGCGGGCGTCGAACTTCTTCATAGGGTCCCTATTTGCGTACTGGCGGGATGCCGGTTCTTTGGCTGGCACGAATCTATCAACAATCCCACACGACGCGGCTTCCTGATAGATACGCAGGCTTTCCGGCGTAGTTGTTCGCGGGGCTAGCTTAAGTTGCCATCCTTCTCACTGCTACGAAAGTGTGACTCGGCCCCGGCTTTCGAACGGCCTTAGAACGACGTACTTCGACTTTGTCGGCCGTCCATTCGTTGGGGGCGATCATGAGGCAGAGGGTAGTAGAGTCTATGGGGCGCCCGGGGAGCAGCAATGCTGGCCTCACGCTCATTGTGTGCCCCGGTCAAAATCGGCAGTGGATGACGCGACATTAGTAGTTCCCCGGATGGCCGCCGAGTTGACTAGGGGAAGGTGATCCAGCTGCTGTCGCTGAAAAGGCAGCATAGTTCGCCCCAAAAGCTTTGCTCGTATACCCGTGAGTGAACACCGGTACCCACTTCCCAATACCGAATAAAATCCCTACATTGGTGCAATGCACGCACCACCAACGACCGAAATCACCACCCTCATCAGTACCGGCCTGGCGGTCGTAGACACCAGTCTCGCCGTCCGCTGGCTCAATCCGGCGATGGGCGAATGGCTGGGCGTAGGCACCCGTAGCGCCCAGGGCCAGAAGTTCGACGCTCTCGTCCGCGAACCGGCCTTGGCCCCCCTGGCCGAGCGAGCCCTAACCGAACGCCAGGTCCTGCAACTCCGCGGGGCCCACGTCGTACTGGCCCGCGGCCGGCCCGTCACTGCCGACATCGCCCTTCAGCCCCTGGCGGACGGCGCCGTCCTGATCGAGGTCCACCCCCTGATCGGCGACATCGCCGAGCCCAC